>Ga0228711_1002024_pt1 | contig 30789 bp, 19 predicted proteins | sample MedpolnodulmetaG_2_FD_177996 | JGI IMG/M metagenome (GOLD analysis project Ga0228711, IMG submission 177996) | Root nodule microbial communities from Medicago polymorpha collected in Santa Monica, California, United States - brown nodules | ecosystem: Host-associated > Plants > Roots > Nodule... | reverse complement strand
TCAATTCATAAAGCGAAAACGGAGCTTTGATATTGGAACAAGTGAATTTAGACAAGGGTTGCGAAACATGAGAATAGTCTAGCAAACCTTGAGACATATAAAGTTTCGTTCTTCAAGGATTCTATTAGCAATCAACCATGAGAATAGGCGTGATTGCTAGAGGAACACACTCACTGCACCTCGAGAGAGGCTTTGATACGCTAAAGAGAAACTTGTCTTTAGAAAGTAGGTCAAATATAAAGTTATGGTTTAGGGTTTGTTTGTGAAGGATTTGTTATTATGATGAACCAATAATCCCAAGGCACCTTTTTATTATTATTTTTATTTTATTTCAAAACAAAAATCCAAACCTTTTAACTTTTAAAACTTTCATTCTAATCATTGTTAAAAGTTAATTAAATTCATAACTCCCTGTCAGAACGATACTCTATTTTTACTACTTCGGTAAAACCGTGCACTTGCGGTTTTGCTCATCACCTACATTGGTCTCTTACCGAACATATCATAATTCACAACCATGAGATGTTGCCATATTAATAAGGGAACTTTCTTGCGGGAAGATTAATGGAGAACAACAAGAAGATTGTACGTGACTTGACCAAGAGTTCAGTGCAACCAAAAAATATTTTGACAAATTGGAAGGGAAAAAGACAAGAGTGCATGACAAATATAAAGCAAGTATACAATGAACGTCATAAATTCAAAAAGGCAAACAGCAGTGACAAGACAAAGATGCAATATCTAGTGTCAAAGTTGGAAGAGTCCAAATATGTTTATTTCACAAGAGCAAAATGTGAGAGTGATACTATTCAAGACATACTTTAGGCTCATCCTCAATCGGTTAAGTTTTTTAGCAATTTACCAATAGTTTTGATGATGGATTCCACATACAAAACCAACTTTTACATGATGTCATTGTTTGAGATAGTTGGAGTCACCTCAACCGATATGACATATTTGGTTTCTTTTGCATTTATGACGGCTAAGACGGAGGATAACTTTACTTGGGTTTTACAAGTGATGCTTAAATTTCTTAAGTCAAAGAGTGATATGCCTAAGGTGGTTGTGACTGACATGGATACAACTTTGATGAATGTTGTAGCAACTGTTCTCCTTGACATTAGTGCAATACTTTGTTATTTTCATGTTGGTAGAAATGTTAGAGCAAAATGCATAACCGACTGCAGAGTGAACCCAAAAGTTGTCAAAGTGGATGAGAAAAAGAGAAGGTTGTCAACGAGATGAAGTCAAGTGATATAGTTGATGCCATATTTAGAGCATGAGAAAATGTGGTTGAATCTCCTACTCAAGAGTCATATGCAAGTGCGTTAATGGAATTCCAAGATGTTTGTAAAAAATTTCCAAAGTTTCTTGACTATGTTCAAAGTACCATTTTGGATGCTGTTAAGAAAAAAATAGTGAGGGCATGGACAAACCGTGTCTTGCATCTTGGATGCAGAACCACCAACAAAGTTGAAAGGGCTCATGGTAGAGTGGAGAAATATTTGAGCAATAGTATTTGGGTACTTTTTGGGAAAAATACATGATATGTTGGTAATCCAGTTAACTGAAATACAAATATCATTTGGTAGGAGATGTATTGTCTTGGAACATAGATACAAAGACATCATTTTATACTTTAGGTTGGGGGGAGGGGGGGAATGTGTCTAGATCTTCCTTAAACTATATTTTTAAGGAAGCAATACGTGTTAGGGAAACCTTATGCATGGACAAGAAAATTATGGTTGTGTGATAAGGACATCGTATGGGCTCTTAAGCATGCATCATTGCTATGAAAATGCGTCACAACAAGTCTATTCGAGTGGATGAGATAGACTGCCATTGACAAAAGTTATTTATGGGTGAAGAAAGTAATGAAGAATTTTTCTATCACGGAGGAGTGAAGTGGTATTCTAGAATTCCTCAAAAAAGTCCCCTACCAAATGAAACTACAAATCAAAGAGGTTTTGCTTCAGTTAGCATTTTCTAAGGCAACAAAGTTGTCTCCACCTTCAAGAAAGGTACCAACCAAATGAGTCAAGAAAAAAGTCAAATCTAAAGTAAATGAGGCAATGATTAGTCGGATCCCATCTTCGTGGGAGCATGTTGATTCTCAGTTTCTAGATAGTCAATCTTCACCAATAAAGTCTTCATTACCTAAAAGAAAAGGTGCTCGTATTAGCAATTTTGCACGCTCCTCGATTCCGACACCTACTCGGGATCCAAAGCCTATCTTGGTTCTAACTCCTTGTGATCCCTCGAGTCCTATTCATTATTATCCAAAATTCATGAGACCATTTATTGAGAAAATTGTGGATGTTAAAGGAGATGACAATTGTGGGTTTAGGGCTATAGCTGAGTCCATGGGTTTGACGGAAGAAATTCATGTTATGGTTCGTAGAGCATTTATTCCAGAGATGAAAAATCATAGGAACGACTACATGCGGATATATGGGGGCGAGAAACGTTATAACTATATCTTGAATGGATTTCATGCTCCCTAAAATGGTAGTGGTATTGCACCTCCAGATAAATGGTTGATATTGCCGGATATGGGTCACATCGTTGCAACTTATTACAATAGGCTTGTGGTGGAGATAACTAGTCTTGAAATTGGAATTTCAAAGACTTTTTACTCTATTAGAGGTAGGCTTCCTATTAACCCAAAAAGCCACATCATGTGCCTTGGGTTAATCCCAAATCATTTTGTTCTTCATTTATGGAGAGATGATTGCCCACTACCTCCATCATCTACGGAGTAGAAGCTACACAAGAGCGAAGAGGTATCGCCATGGGAATTTGATTTTTTGGATCAACAAAATTGGTCCCGAGAACTCATGAAAATTGAAAGAGGAGACAAACTGACATCACCCAAAAAAGAATCAAATCGAGTCAATCCAATTTTGTGTGACACTCCTGAAAAAGCAAATGAAGAATTTGAATGATTCAATTTCATTAGATGAAGTATGACACTTTTTTGTCAGTGTTCATCCATTTTTTGGTTGATATTACACCGAAGTATAATTTGTGATATATAATGTAACACCATTCTTTGTGGCCAATATGTAACTAACCTTATATATATATATATATATATAACTTTCATGTGATGTACAAGGCACCGACATTTTACTTCGTTATTAATGTTCCGTAGTTAATATAAACATATGTTTATGTTTCCGCAATAATGTACTTTACCTTTCATTTTATTTTATTATGACATTTGCTATTTTTTAACTTCTATGAAGTTCAACATGTCTCAAAATGCACAAATTGAAGGTCATGTCCGATATTTTGCTTTCAAGAAGACAATTAAAGTTTTCTTAACTTCAACCGACACTATGGATAATTTGAAGGCACAACTTAACAAATACTTTGTGTATTATGATGAAAATCATACTACATCTCATGTATTTGTACAGGTACCATATGTAGATCTTGGGGCGGACAAAGACGAATAGATGTGGAAAATAGTTTATTATCATCGGGTTATTCGTGACGGTAGTGACATAGGATTTATGTTTATGACGATGGTTGAAAATAATGTGTTACATCTCTGTGTATGTTCCAACCGCAGATGCCTAGAATGTCAGGAGATATTTGATGTCATTTAGTGTAATGTGTTGCATAATGCTTCACTTTTGTGGAATTTCAAACATTCATGTAACATTAATGTATTGTCGTTTTCGTGTAATGTTGATGAATCATTGATAAATTATGTAATGTTGTTGTTTATGACTTGGTGGTTGTTGTTGTATTGATTTTATTTCATATGGAATTGTTGTTTGTAATTACAGGTCATAACATACAAAAAATGACTTGGTTTTGCAATGCAGACTGTACTGTATGCATTTATTGATAACAACAGTAGTTAACTACCGCTGGAGGTAAATGCGTCATTTCATTGTGTATTTAAGAAAAACTAAATGTGAGAGAAGCAATTTTCATTATCGATAATATTTATATTCTAGTCGAGCCCAGGTGATATGGTGGGCTGTCCTCTCCTCTAAATCTGGAATGTTTATCCTTGTCTAACCACAAACAAAAATAATCTGAGTAATCCAATTTATATATGATTGTTACAAATATTCGACATTAATATATGTTTGGGCAGAAAAATAATATCACAATAATTCAAATTTTGAGAACAAACATAATCTTACTTGCATTAAATGACATGTGTGACACATGTGGTAGATGTTTGAACCCCAACTATCAAGTCTAAACATTCCATGCCTAACCAATGCGTACTAAAAAACATTTTAAATAAATCTCATTAATCTCTAGAGATTATTCTCCGTAGTTGTGTGCAAGAGATACTTTAGTTAAAAAAAATCGTTGTTGGTTAAGTCAATATTCAATTTTGATGAGTAGAATTGTAGGTAGGTGAACCAACGTAAGTTAAATCAATATTCAATTTTCAACTTAAGTTAAATTAATATTCAATTTTGATGAGTAGAATTGTAGGTAGGTTAACTAACATATGACACAAGTGATAGATATTTAGGTTCCTTGACTATATGGTCCTAGATTTGATCTCTGACCCGTTTGCGTGCGGATATATTGGTTTACTTTGAAAAAATAACTGGTAGGTGAAGATTATAACATTTTGGAACATTGGTCTGAAGTTGGAAGGAAATTGGGAGATTAAACACAAAATAATAAGACTTTGAGCTAGTGTGATGTGAATTGGAAAAATAGAGAGTGAGGGCCCCACATAAAATAGAATACACACATTAGCAGTGTTTAAATTGCAGTATTAAATTTTAAATACTTTTATGCTGGTTGTGATAAGAATAATAATTCAATTGAGTTTCCTATTTTTCCTTCATTCATATCCAATGAGTTTGTTTCTTCCACTTTTGTGGGTTTGTTTCTTTTTTTATCTTATCCACGAGATTTTTTAAACTAATTAGTGGTTAAGTTTTTTTTATCTTATCCATTAGAGTAATTGTTGCTGCAATTTTAGCTAAACCAGCTACAAAACCTCTATATAAATAGAGACTCTACTCTCAAAAATCACATCAAACAGTCGTTGCTTCTGTGAAAAGACTTACAAACACCAATAAATCACTATTCATAAAACTTAACATTTATTTCATCAAGTTTGTTATTATTAAAATATTCATCAAAAAGATTTTTGTTTCAACATATACAAGGGGCACACTATGTCCAAAACTTCAAAGTGGCATCATTAATTGATCATGAGACTAAGAGCTGGAACTCACCTATGATACAACAAGTGTTCGGTGGTGATATTGCTTCAGATATTCTTAATACTCAGGATCGTTTGATTTGGAAATAAGAGAAGGATGGAATGTATTCATTCAAGAGAGCCTTTCGTCTTTGTGTGGAGGAACTTGTAGATACTGAAGTAGCAATAAACGTCTCAAGAAAGGGGGTTTGAATTGTGACCCTTTTAAAAGTATTCCTGAAACTTAAGTTTAGATTTATATACTCAAGAAAGTTCTTGGTTAATGTTAGTTCAACAAGATTAGAGTATATACCAATTAACTTATATGACCAGAATGTTCTGGAGAATGATTATAAGCAGAATGAGAAAAATGATGTTTAATTTAAAATATAAAGTTATTTTAACACAGACCAGAATGTTCTGGAGAATGATTAATATAAGACAGAATGATAAAAAAATATTATAAGCTGAATTTAAATTTTAGTTAAATATTTATGCAATTGTTTTATCTTGGACCAGAATGTTCTGAAGGCAGTTTAATATTGAATAAAATAATGCAACAATATTAATAATTAATTAGGGGCTAGAGAACTCTGGATTAATTTGGTTGTGATTAATTAGGACCAAAATATTCAGGAGATTAATAACTATTAATATGAGTGTGATAGTGTGTGTGTGTGTGTGTGTGTGTGTGTGTATTGTGTAACTTTAAATAAAGAGAGGGAAGAAGAATAACACAAAGAACTATCATGGTTCACCAAACTCGGCTACTTCCAGTCCCACACCTTGTGTGAGATTAACCATTATAGTTGTCTTGCTAACAGAAACTTCTGACTAGCACTATAAGATCTTGATCACACTAGATCAGTCTGTTACACCTTGTATTATCAACCTCAACAGACTTCAACAATTCTTTGCATTCGCACAAGAAAGGTTGTTACAATTCTTTCTCAAACTATCATTACAGATAGACTTAAGAATTACAATACACTTTTTAAGATGAAATTTGGTTTGGATCAAATAAATTTCTCAACACTTGTTTGAAATTTAATAAGCAAATTTGAAAGAGACGATCCAAGAGATATAATGAGATAGCTTGGAATTTGCTTTGTTTGTGAAGAGCTTTGTATGTAATGATGATTTTCACTTGAGAGAATGCTTGCTTTCAAAACTCTTACTTTCAACCTTAAAACCACTTGTATTTATAGGTGAGGAGTGACTTGGTGATCAAGAGTGAAAATAGAGCTGTTGGACACGTTTTTGGCAGTTGTCCAAAACTTCAATTGATTTTACTTTTCTTCTTTAAACTAACCAAAATGTTCTCAGAATGTTCTGTACGATCAACTTGCCTTGCTTGCATTACTTTCCAGAGGGATAAACATCTGGAATGAGTTGTTACTTGTTGTGCTTAGAAGTGACATTAATTATGTCATTCCATTTTGCTTTAGTGATGTAATGATCTAAAAGTCATGTGTTTTTATATCCATGAGTGAGATATTTTATTCCTTATGGGCCTTTTGCTCCAAATGGGTCGAACCTTTCTTTGGGCCCAAGACAACATCTTTCAATTAATTCTTTTGCTATGCTTTCTTCTTGTGTTTACTTGTATATTTTTGATGTATTGTTTTATTTGCTCCGTATATCCAGAATGTTCTCAGATGGTTCTCATGCAACAAATTCTCACAAAACAAATTAATAGATAACAAGATTAAATAAATTTAACATGTTTGTAATCTTTAAAACATCAAATAAGGATTTTGTCTCAACAGATACTTGACATTTGCGTAAACCAGGTTATTGGTCGAGTATTTGGAAGCTGAAGGTGCCACCAAAAATTAAGAGAGTAAAGTTCCTATTCATTTTCTTAAAATAAACGAATAATGTAATTTGGTGAGATAGATACAAAAAACTATGCAGTCGGTCCTAACACTAAGTGGGTCCCATCACTATTAATTATTTATGTTTTTTTTCCAAACTTCTTTTAGTCTTTATATATCCAAATGGGAGAAATGGAGAGGATCCTAACTCACCTTATTTGGAGAATGTGTCGCGGTTGCCTCCCTACACGCACCCGCTTGTAGTATAATGGCGTGCAATGCCCTCTCTCTTGTGTCAGCTACGAGCATCCTTTAGAGGACATTTATCATGTTTTTTTTCCCTCTTACCCGTTTGTTGTGCTGGTTTGGTGTCTGGTTGGGTTGTGAAACATTGTTTCTCATGAATTCTCTACTAGTGATTCAGCAACAAATGCTATATTTTCTTTGCTTCAAAATCATTCACCTGAATTGCGACATCAAATGGTTACTATTATATGGTGCATTTGAAAGCACCTCAATTTAAAACTCTGGCAAAATGAAAACGAGGTTTGTGCTCAGGTGGTTAATCGAGCGCATAAGGTTTGTGATCATTCCTGACAGCAGTCGAGTTCCCTCCCACCGTTGCTTTTGTTCCGCAACCTACTAGTTCACAAGCGCGATGTTCCCATTTGGACCTGTACATACGATTTGTTGGTAAAAACAACAACCAGGGAGACTAAAATGCAACACCAACACTGAACTCTATCTCAGACATAGAACCCGCACACAAACCTTTTCCTAAGGTGTATTCTAAAAGCCCGTGCGTTTATGGCCATGCACATCTATCCCAGTTTTAACGAACACTTTAGGTATTCTGCCCCGAATTACATAGAAACCGACCTCAGTTCCACATTCGTATAGGTAAGTCTATCAAGAGTACTCCTGTAGCTATGTACTCCACTCAACATAGAGTATAGATCTCATTAAGAGTTTCTATTATCTCATCCTTCTATCACTACAGGAATCATGCTTTCTTACTTTTGTCATAGCATGTTCTATCACTTGTGACTTTTTATTACCCATTGAACCTATTTCTTGGGATATCCAGTCATGTAGGTCGGGTTACCATCACTTGTGACCTTTGGGCATTAGTCCCATCCTATAGGATGAGTTTAGGACTTTCTCTCTAGTAATTCCTTTCATCAAAGGATCAACTAATTCTTCATCAATACGTGCACGATATACTTTAACCGTTCCTTTTAGAGCTCTCTAATTATTCTCTGTTCGTGCCTTAATTATCGTTTCTCACCATTGTTGTAACGATTCTCAATTTTGTAATAGATGCAGACTATCACAATAAATTAACACTTCGGACAACGGTTTCACCCACTAAGGGTTTTCAGCTAGCAAGTATCTTATCAACTTGCTTCTTCACTAGTTTTCTCTAGTGTTCTCATCTCAAATTCATTCCATTGTGGACTGAGTCAATATTGTTTGTTTCAACAAACAACTCCTACAGTGATGCTCAATGTGCAGTCACTGGTCGCTTTAAGACTCATCTGAAGGATGTTCTATTTTGTATCTTGTACCATTCAAGTACAATAGGTTACTCCTCATTATTTAATCTTAGAGTCATAGTCTTCTTAAGGCACCTCATGACTCTTTCAATAGCATGGCAATGCTTCTCATTCAACTACTAGTAAACTTGCACAAGAATTTCACGACATCAACAACGTCGGGTCTAATACATTCAGTGGCTTACCTAAGGACTGTCAATGATGCTCGCATATTCTGTTCGTTTAACTTCATCTCAAGTGTTCTTACACTTGGATCATAATATATGCTTGCAAGTTTTCGCTCAAATAATAACATTTCCTTAAGATCTTCTCAACTTTGTGAGTTTCATCAAAAAAGTTCTCTTTTTGATCTAGTAATCTTGAAACCAAGAATTACTTCAACTTTGTCTAGGTATTTCTTATCAATGTTGTTTGATAAACAATGATTTCACATAATTCATAACATGAATCTTTAAACCAAATATGAGCAAGTTGTCTTCATAGAGACATATGATCATGCAAATATTATTTGTCACTTTCATTCACTTTATACTCCTTCAATAGCATTAGAATGTCATATTTTTCATGTCATTCCTTAAGAGTTTATTTTAGACCTCACAAAGAATTATCTAACTTACATACCTTGTTTTCTTGTCCATGAATCACAAAAAATTTCAGGTTGTTCCATATAGATTTCTTCTTCCAGTTCACCATAAAAAAAGCAACTTTCACATCCATTTGGAGTACTATCAAGTTATGAACGGCGGCTAAAGGGACTAGTACTCTTATGGATATGATTCTAGTGACTGGTGAATGAGTATCAAAGAAGTCTATATTTTTCTCTTTTTCTAAAACCTTTGACTACAAGGAGAGCCTTGTATTCATCAACCGTACCATCAGGTTTTAGTTCCTTTTCCCAAAATCCAAATGCAACTGATTGGTTTTGCAACCATGAGTCAAGTCAACTAAGTGTCATGTTTTGTTAGAATCTAGAAAATCCATTTCATCGTTTATTGCTTCTTGCCATAATTCAGCATCCAATGAGGATATAGCTTTTTTAAGGCTTAATGGATCTTCTTCCAATGTATAAACCAAGTTCATACTCTTTAGCAATTCTAGCTATCTTACCTCCTTGAGGTTCTATAACATCTCGTACGATATTTTTATAACTATTTCTGATTACTAGAATGTGATCAGATTTAGTGCCCCCCACTAGTTTTTGATTTTTAAAAGGGAATTTATTTTGCCCCCAGTAATGTCGTGCTTCCACTAGTGCCCCCACTATTCTTTATATAAAGGGGTAAATATTTACATAGAAATCGACATCTTTTATATCTATGATCACTTTAGCATTTAGGTCATAAAACCTATATGTTTCGTTATTTATAACATACCCAATGAATACACATTCATAGGCTTTACTAGTGAGTTCAATTCTCTTGGGGTCCAGAATCCAAATATAGTCCAGACAATCCCATGTTCCAAAATAAGACAAGTTGGGTTGTCTTTTCTTCAAAAATTTCTTAATTAGAATTTTTGTTCTTAGACATGGGTACTCTTTCCAACATAAACTTTTGGTTCATATATTTTGACTGCAATAAATAAAATTGTCTAATCATATAACTTTGGAATTAAATCCAAGTTACTTAAGTTTAAAATTAAACGCTTGTTCGTGGTCAATTTTGATATGTCAAATATTAAAATCACCCAACTTATATAGAAGGAGAATTTAATTTTGAACATGTCATCAAAGGCGCAGTTTTTTCCAACAAGAATACATTTTACTAATTGTACATAAGTCGTTCTTTAAGTTTAAGTAAACTCAGTCTTATTCAATAGAAATCTGAAATACAGATTCTTTCTTATCTTTATACGAAAAATTTAGAACAAATTTCTCATATATTCTATTTCATCAAAAAATCTTTTTCAATTAGTTCAATCTTTGATTTTTCAATGTTCACCTTTCATATATATAGCAACGACCATTTAGATGGAAAAATTGTACTCATGTTCCACGGTACATTCCTTACTCCAAAGTGGTTACTAGTTTCATGGTGTTGGTTGCATAAATAACAAGCAGAGGAGTAATTGATGCTTCTATCAGACAAAGAGGATTTAACTGGCATAATTTTTTTACCAAACTATGTGATGTGTCGAGAGACAATTTTCTATCTACATTTAACTTCACGTTTTACCATTAAAAGTGATATGTGAATTTTTTTAGTGTTCTTGTTATAACAACAAACACTTTATTGTTTCAGTCAAAAGATGTATTTTTATAGCCTGATTTATCCTTGTTTTATTAAGGGAGAACTGAACCTCAATAAGTAATTACTTCAGTAGACATAGCTGATTGAAACGTCTTAAAATTGTTGTTTTTAGATTTCTAAACTGTTGTATTTGGATTTCCAAATTCTATTATCTACCGAAGTTGTTACGAGGTTGAGTCACGACCAGGTCGCTCTCTTTAAGACGTTTCGTGACACTGTCCAAAATTGTGCAAGGTAGACTATCAACCACGCCGCCTCCAGGATAAAACAAGCCCAGCTACAACTGTGTGGTTAACTACTTCACTGTAGAAAACCGTTCGAGATTTACACCCTCAAATATGGTACTAAGACCACTCTTTAATACTGAAACCACTTTAATATGGTATTGTTACCACTCTGTTATGGTGCTGAGACCACTCAAATATGGTGTTACCACCATTCTAACTTTAATTTCTCCAAAATATCAATATGGCACTACGACCACTCAAATATGGTGATACCACCATTTCTCATCAAATAGAAAAATATTGAAATAATTTTTATATACAGTTAAGATCATTCTTAATTCTGACGGGACATTGTTATTTCAAATAGGAACTCTGATCTTAAAAGTACTCTTTATTCCGAAGGAACATATATTATCGAAAGGATTATGTTTTTAAGACTATTCTTAATTTCGAAGGGACATTAAACCGATAAAGGGACTATGGTCTTAAGAACACTCTTAATTCCAAAGGGATAGAAAAAATGAGATGAAGAAAAGAAAGACTCGTCAACACAAGTCAAGAAAGGGAGAAGAGAGAAAGAGTTTCCGACAACTCAATGAAACTCTTTGGTGTGATTTTTGAACTGAGTGGAGTCCTCTATTTATATAGAGATTCTGTAACTGTTTTAGCAAAAAATGCGACAGCAATTAGTCTAATGGATAAGATTAAAATGAAGTTTATCCATTAATCAATTCAACAACACTTGTGGATATGATCAAAAGAAACAAATCCACAAAAGTGGAGGAAACAAACTATTGGATTTGAATGAAGGAAATATAAGAAATTTAATTAAATTCTTATTCTCATCGCAACCACCATAAGTTAAATCTATGGGAAGTGATATTCTCGAATAAAAATAATAATTACTATTATTTTTATCATTATCAAGTATTTAAAATTAAATACCGTAATTTAAACATTACTAACGTGTGTGTTCTATTTTATGTGGGACCCCCACACTCTATTTTTTCAATTCACACAATATACAATATTAGATTAAAGTATAATTATATAGTGTTTAATTTTTCAATTTTTCATCCAACATCACATCAATGTTCCAACACTGGCTAGTCCCAATATTTATTTAGAAGTATCCCATTATATTGCTACTTTTATATTTATTGGAATTCTATAACCATCTTTTACTAAAAAAAAATGTAAAGTGCTTATAAGCAAATGAAGTGGTGAATGAAGTGGATGATCTTACAAGTGCTTAGACAAACACTTTATTTGCTCCAAAATGCAATGCCTAATGTAAAATAGGTGAATGAAGTGGATATTCTTGTAAGCGATCATTTCCTCTCCTTTACGTGGTACCAAGTTGAATTCCATTATGGCGGTTGTGAGAGCTTCCTTGTTCAAAATTGTGTCTCATCGTAATCTTAACCGCAACCCTTTCTTTCCTTGCCTCTCACTCTCGCCACTACCACCACCTCCTCCTCCAATGCTACATTCCTTCACCATCTCCGCTTCCCTTTCCACATCCCGCTCCAAACCAATGTGCTTGTACCACACTCAAGGAAAATGCACCATGGTAAGCAAACCAACCTCCCTATTTCTCTTGCTGGATATGCATGCCACATGTTTGATCAAATGTGTCTATGAAAAGCTCAATATAATAATAATATTTGTAGTTTTGAACTTTGATTGCGTTCTTTTCTTTTCTCCAAAATTGTAGATGGATGATCTTATTCACCTTGACAAGTTTAATCATGATTGCTCCAAGGAGCTTCAAGTGAATATTGCTGAAATAAACAAACTACGCTCTCAGAATCATGACTTTTTCCTTGTACTTGATTTAGAGGGTAAGGTTGAGATTCTTGAGTTTCCGGTTCTAATGATTAGTGCAAAGACATTGAAAGTTGAAGACATTTTCCACAGGTTTTCATCTAACACAAGCTGTGTTTCGTGGTTTACTGAGTTTTAATTATGCTTTATTTTGGTAACTCTGTATTACTCTTTGTTGTGTTCAATAATTCTAAAAAGAATATTTGAAAGAAAACATGTTGAAATTACTTTTCTTCGAATATGGTGCATATCAGATAGATCAACTTCTAATTATTCATTGGCAACATTTTAATATGGGATAAAAGTCATTTTGATCCCGAAATGTGTAACGAGTAGCCACAATAGTTCTTCAATGTATTGAAATTTCAAAATAGTCCCAGAATGTGCACTATGTTAGTCAAAATAGTCTCTTAAGTTAAAATGTTTCGTTAATATTACCATATTAGTCCCTTAGTACACTTACTTATTATCATATTGTCCTATCAGACCCTATATAAAAAGAGTTGAATGTCAGCATTGAGGGAGTATTTTAACATCAGAGACTATTCTGACTAACGAAGTGTGCAATTTGGGACTATTTTGGAATTTCAGTAGATTGAGAGACTACTGTGGCTACTCGTTACACATTCAGGGACCAAGATGACTATTATCCCTTTTAATATTAAAAATTCTTTTAGAAATAGTTTATGTTATCCATTGAATGGAATAGCAGGCTCTTCAGTTTTGAACATCAAATGTAACAACTGGCTTGTGGCACTTGCAGAATCAAATGCAACAACTGGCATGTGGCACTTGCAGAATATTTGAGATTAATATGTTGTGATTTCTTAGGTTATTTTCTTATGATTTCGAAAATATAAATTACTTGTGAAAATCATCAATGTTTGCATGTCTTATTGTATTTCTTTTTCATTGTTCCTTCAACTGTCTAATAGGTTCGTGAGGCCCTCAAATATGAGCGAACAAAGAATAAATGAATACATAGAAGGAAAATACGGGAAAATTGGAGTTGATAGGTATGCAGCTTAATTTTCTTTAGAACATTACTTATTCATACATGCTGAACTGTAAACAATCTTCACGGTTTTCATTTTCAATTTAAACCCAAAAAGATTCTAACAAGTGGATACAACTCTTTTCCATATTTCTTCCTTCACGTAAAGTTCTGATGTAATATTTGTAATTTAAGGTTGCTTGTAGTAAAGTATGATTTCATGCTTGCGTTTGATCTATGCATTAGACTTGTGAAATAAGATTTATTATTTGTAATTTTTAGTTTAAAAAAACAATGAATAAATAGTGCATCAAAATGCATTTATTATGACGGGTTACCAAGGGATTATCAGCTGTTGTCCCCAACAGTGACACTGCTACCCAACCAGTATAACAATACTACCAAGATTTATCATTTTTTTTTTTTGTCAGAGTTTGGCATGACACAGCTATACCATTCAAGGAAGTTATTGAAGAATTTGAAGCTTGGTTAGTGCAACAAAAGCTATCAACTGGAGGCAACCTTAATCAGGCAGCATTTGTAACTTGGTAAATGTCCACTATTTCATGGTGTAACTCTCATACTTTTTGCTTTTTGTAGTTTACAATATTACATTTATTTCCTGCCTTATACATCTAGAATAACATAATTTTTTCTTTTAAATAAACTTTTTCGGTTTTACAGTGGAAATTGGGATTTAAAAACAAAGATCCCTCAACAGTGTGAAGTGTCAAGGATAAAGGTTCCCCCCTATTTTATGGAGTGGATTAATCTCAAAGATATCTATCTTAACTTTTATAATAGGAGGGTAAGTTCTCTCAATATTTAGAATTCATAGGGTTATAGAAACGTTGGGTAAATGGAATTCTGTCACATCTTGTGGATTAATTTGAGTGTTTTCTGCTGATCTAAAATAAATTTAAGATCTATATTCTGGAGCTTAAATGGTATGGTCTTGTCTCTTAGATTTGGTTTTAGGGTCTTGAGCAGTAAATTTTTGTCGTTGCAGTAGATTTCTTCTTACTTATTGTCCTATTTTGTGAACATGTTTGGGATTGTCATTGAGAACCCATCTATCATTATTTGGAGTAGGTTATGTCACATCTTATGTAGGACTGTGTTGAGCATTTCCCCCTTTGTTTTATTAATCCTAATATATATATATATATATATATATATACACAATATTACATGTTTCGTTGATAATGGATAACAGGCCACAGGAATGGTTACAATGATGAAGGAACTGCAAATACCTTTGGTGGGAAGTCATCATCTTGGCATTGATGACACAAAGAACATAACAAGAGTACTGCAACACATGCTTGTCGATGGTGCACTCATTCAGATTACTGCAAGAAGGAACCCTAAGTCTCTACGAGAAGTCAGCTTTCTTTTCAAGAATCGTATCTGATTGTGCACTATAACTTCACTTGTGTACTCATAATCATAATTTTCACTAATAGGTTGTTGTATTGAAATTATCCAAGTCTGAGTAGCAATTCAATTTTAGTTTCGTCAAACACAAAAAATAGTCATGTAAAATGTTATGTAAAATTGTAAGGATAATTATGAATGATTATTATTTTATATTAAAATAAACCGTGTCAATGGTCATGCTAACATCACTATTCATAATTACTTTTAAGCACACTTGGCCTTGTGCTTACAGTTTGTATTTCCTGCAAATTGTCAGAAATACAGGCTTAAACATATTTTATAACCCTCCCTACCAGTATAGTTTTTGTTTTGTTTTAGTTCCTTATTTCCAGGTCTATTGAAATCTGCAGGTCTCGATGCATTAGAGCTTAGAGCTTTATACCTGCTGCTTTGTTGAGGGGGTTGCTGGTACGTGGATCTTGTTACCGTGTTGGCGGTCGATCCATTCGCCAACCTAAAACCCTATTTTATACTACGGATAATCTCTCGTCATTTTTTTTTGTAACCTGGTTTTGAGTCCGTACGCGAGGTTACGCCTGTGAGGGGAGTTCGTTTTGTTAGGATTGATTATGGTTGTTTCTTTTTCATGTATCACGATGTATTCCCGCTTGGGTTGATTCTGGGTTAGGTCCAGTGCCCCAGCTTTGTACTTTTTTTCTTTTTTGTTAATATATTATTCGTTTGTCTAAAAAATAAAAAATAAAAACTTCTCACTCTCTTTATAATCCTTGAGTGGGCAACTTTTGTCCTTGCTCATTGTCTATTTTTTAGATTTTGGATTGAGTGTTTGGTACCGATGAAAATGGAGATAAAGACAACTCAATTTATTGAAAGTTGGAACTTTTGCTGAGGTCATGTCCAAATTTATTTCCACTCCATTTGCAAAAGAAAGGTGGAATAGGTTTTCGAACATTTCATGAGAACATTTCATGATCTCACAATGTTTGAAAGCAAGGTATTTTCCTAGAAGCAATTTCTTGAAAGCTTCAGCTGGTTACTGCCCAAGTTATACATGGAGAAGTATTTTGCAAGCACGAGTTGATGTTATTAAGAAAGCTGGTATTTGGAGAGTAAGAGATGGACGCCTAGTTAATGTATGGGAGGATAATTGGCTTCCTTATCAAAATGGGCACAAGATTTGGTCCCCTAAACCACCTAACAGTGATATTATGTTTGTCTCAGATCTCATTCACCATGATATTCGATGTTGGAATGCTCCTTTAGTCAATGAAATTTTTCTCCCTTTCGAGGCACAACAAATTCTTCAATTGCCAATTTCTTTCTCTCAATTGCAAGATGAATTTGTGTGGGGTGCTTCACGGTCAGCTACTTTTTCTATGAAAAGTTCATACCATTTCTTAAAGGCAAGACGTGAAGCAGAGGGCTCACATAGCTCAATGCAAGACAATAATCACCAAGTGTGGAAAAAATTATGGAAAATAAAAAGTATTCCGAGACACATCCACTTTTCTTGGCGGATTCTACATGAAAAACTTCCAGTAAAATATGATCTTTTTAAAAATGGAATAAGTAGCGATCCATTGTGTGTTCTTTGTGGGCAACATAATGAGACAATTTCACACCTCTTTATGGAGTGTCATTGGTCAAAACAAATATGGTTTTGCTTCCTCTTTAGGTGTGGTATTTAATTCGCATGATTCGAGGTACGTACCTTTTCATAAGTGGTTGGAGGAAAATATTATTGATGTCGATGAGGATATTATAGTCCATATTTTGGCCTTGTGTTATGAGATAAGGTGTGCTAGAAATAAAAAATATTTTGAGGGGACTGATGTTGATGTTGCTTCCACTGTTCAAAAGGCACAAAGACCTATTGTGAATTTTAAGAGTGCTAGTTCGGTGTTGGTGGAGAGACTAAGTGGAGGTCCAATTTTGCCAATATCTGATGTTCATTGGACACCTCCTTTTAGTGGTTTCTATAAGCTTAATGTTGATGCAGCAGGTCCGATGGAGGGTGATAAGTGGGGCATTGGTGTTGTAGTGAGAGATAATGAAGGTGTTGTCGTTGGTGCTAGTTCCTGACAAGTCTTTTTATTACCAGATTCAGAGGTTGCAGAAGCGTTAGCTATGCAGAAGGGTTTAGAATTTGCGAAAGACATGTCTTTTCTAAATCTTATAGCAGAATCAGATGCTTTTAACGTGGTTTTAGCGTTGAATGCTCATCAACAATCTCCCAACTATGTTGGCTCTATTATGCGAGATCTTATTAGTTTTAAGGGTAGTTTTCGTAGTTTAAATTTTGTGCATGTTAGCGTGAAGCCAACCAAGTTGCTCATTATTTAGCTAAATATGCTCTTAAGAATTTAGATTGCATATGGATCGAAGAAACTCCACCTTGTATTTCTGCAGTCTTGGCATTTGATTTATTGCCAGACTTTCTTTAATGATATTGTCTTTAACGTCAAAAAAAAAGGACCAAAAGTTTATTGAAAGTCGAAACTTTTGTTGAGGTCATGTCCAAATTTATTAGATTAAATATGTTTTTGGTCCCTATAAAATTGAGAACTTTTAAGTTTAGTCATTGCTAAATTTTAATAGTTATTTTAGTCCCTACGAAAAGAAATATAAGTTTAGTCCCTGTTAAAACAAAGTTTGTTTAATTATCCTTATACTCTTAGATTTTTTAATGATTTTTTTGAGACATGTTTAAAACACTATGAAAGGTTCATTTACTAAAATTTAGAATTTTTTAACATGAAACGAATTAAATATGAATTTTTTAAAACGACAAAAGTTGAAGATAAAAGTAACAAAATCTGAACGTAGAAATCAAATTTTGCGATAATTTTTTGCATAGAAACTTTTAGTACTGAGTGCAGAAATTTTTTGTAGGGACTAAAAGAACTATTAAAATAAAGTAAGGACTAAACTTAAAATATCTCAATTTTAAAGGGACCAACAACATATTTAACCCAAATTTATTTCCACTCCATTTGCAAAGAAAATGTACCAAGGGGTATCATTTAACTGAGTCAAGTATATACTTTTGGTGTTTCTATATATATTTTTTGTAAACAAAATGCATTTATATAGTTCAAAGGTTCATTTATTTTTAAAAATCAGTACAAACACATGACCAAATAGATGAAACTCATCCCACATGAGAAATAAGCTGAAAAGAAATATACTTTGAATTCATATTGAATTAGAATGAAAACGATAGCAAATGAGTAAATGAAAATGAAAAGCTCTCTATATAGAACTTGTTAGAAACTAACAAGCTAAACTCTAACGAACTCTACATTAACTTTCTATATTTTGAGGGTCTCACAATCTTTTTGAAGTTTAGATTGAGCGAAAAGACCCTTCTCTGCTAGGGTTTGTATAAACACCTGCCACTTTTTTCTTGATCAGGATTCACACATTGTTCTTTGAAATCATGATAGTTATTGGCTTAGGACTAATCGGTGCTTGTTTTGTTTGATCGATGTTTTTCATCATTTCTTGATGCACTGGCCAATCTAACCTATACTGCAATATTGCACCGCCCATTTATTGCGTTGAATTACGTTTTTCCTCAGCGATCCAAATGTTGCATTCTGAGTCTGCAACTTTCCTTGCGTTAGTCTTTGTTCTTCGATTGACAAGTATTTCATTTCTACTCGGTGCAGTTTTCATTAAGTATAATCCACTCGGTGCAATGGCTGAAATGGTTAGCTTACACTAGGCCTTACGGCCACGGTATCAACATGGCTGCAATGGGAGACCCGTAGTTTAGCATTAGCAAGAGCTAATTTTTTTGCTGTGAACCCAGGGTTTGCTGTTGAAAAATGATTGTGAATGTTGTTTAATTCCTAAGAATGATTTCAACATTATTATGTGTGCAGTGCAGGCAGGATTAATATTATGACATGTTTTTCGCAAGTTTTGTCAGTTGAATGTATATCTTGAAAATAATTAATCTGACATGTCGCTCTTTTTAGGTTTTTGTTCTCAACAAATGACGAGAGGTTTATTGTATTAATTAACTTTTTTTTTTTTGAGGGAAAGTATTAATTAACTTTTGACAAGAGGTTTCTGTAAGACAAACAGAATATATATTGAGTTATCAATGGAAATTGTCTGGTTTGGTGCATAGAACTTGTCTTGATTTGTAGCTCAGTTCTAGAATTTAGCCAACTAATGGAGGGTGTTGTTAGAATTATAATTTCCTGGAATTAAAAAGCAACTAGACCACCAAAATTATAATTTGACTTCTATTCCAAGTCATTGGAAATAACCTTGTGTTCCTCCATACTTCAAAATGATTTGGGATGATCAAATTGGGATACTCCCAGGTACCGGTGATATCAAATTGATTAATGTATTTGAAGACTTATCAATAAGATTAACGAATTAGAGATATTAAGCATAAATTGTGACGACCCTTCTTTTAGTTTTGTGTAGCTCAAATAGCAAAATATGGACAGTTTCTTTCATCTGTTCTGAATTATGGTTTGACAAGAGTTCCCGGTACATGGCAATGGATAGAAAATTGCTCTACTCCCTTTCATTTTTACTCATTCCCATAATTCAGCGTTCGTTAACTCACACTCGGTATTTTTCAGCATGAGTTAACTCACGCTGACACTTTTAAGATCGGTTCAATCACTTTTTAAGCCGGTTCAACCAATCTTAAAAGTGTCAACGTAAGTTAACTCACGTTGAAAAATACCAAGTGCAAGTTAACTCACACTGAATTAAGAGAATGAGCAATTTTGAAAAAGAGAAGTTTAGAGGACCAAAAGTCAATAAACGTTTAGAGGACCAAAACTTGCCGAAAAATTTAAGAGGGACAAAAGACAAAAATTGGGTTTGTAATGTTGGTTTTAGTTATACACGAGTTAAGAGAAAATGATGTAGAAATCATGTTGTAGAGAAAAGCTACAAATTCTAACTTTAAATTAAAATCAATTCTATAGACAAAACTAGTTCTAATTGAGAAGATTTTTTAGTTCAATCAAATATAAGACAAAAAATTTACTTAACACTAAAATCTATATTTATGTGCTTTATATAAGTATTACACTTTAATAAATTAAATAGAAAATAAAAAGGTCAGCTAAAGCTGAACTACTTATTCACAAAATCTACAAGTATTCAAAATTAATTGTCATGAGCATTGGAAGATTTTTTTAAAAGAGAATTCTGAAAATGATTTTCAAAATCATGGAAGTGTAATTATAGCACTTCTTAAAAAGGAGGGTAATTTGCTGTCAAGAAAGAAAAAAAAAAGAGGGTAATTTACCCTTTTCAATTCCCATAGTTCAGACAAAACAGCTGTAAAAACACATGTACAAGCATTTTGTACAAAAGATAACTATCCAACTAGTTAGAAGTTTGAAAAGGCATATACCAAATTCTAGGGTTTGGAAAAATGAACCCCACAGAAGGCAAAGGCCTTAAGCAAACATATTCAAGTTACTTCCCTTCAGCCAGGTTCTGAGTAGTGACTTCAGGAACACTGCTAGTGGCAATGATTCCAGTGAATGCAGCAGTGCTTGGAGTGATAGAATTTCCAGCTTGAACATCAGCTTTTGTTTCAGCTTTCATTGGATCCACATTCATACTTTGTGGTGGTATAGAAACATTTGTTTGCAAAACAGGTGTTACTATATGAATATTTGCAATCTGGTGCTGCTTTTGCACCATTTCAGAAGGATTAGTAACCCTCGCGCCATGAACATTTGCTGGATGATCCAACACAATCTTCTGCTGATCTGTGGGTGCTGCATCATTCACAGCATGAAGTTGATGTAATCTGTAATCAGTTTCAGGTCTCCGACAAATCTTCCTAAGCGGCACGATTTCCTGGCAAAACCACAGAATATGTGAATTAACAAAACACATCAAATAAGTGCCTAGCAGTATCATGTCAACCTCTTCGTATTAAAATTTGAAACATTTGGCAAAATCTTGTAACGATTGTCATACTGCCTCTTTCAAATGACACCATTGTGAAGCAATAGACTGACTAAACAAGCCCAGTCATAAATCACTTAGGTTACCATTTTGCAATCATTATTCTTCATTTCCTGTGTAAGGAATGATGACCATTTGAATGAAAAGTACAATGGAAATTTGGGATTAAGGTTTGGAATCATAATTTCAGAGAGAACTACAGATTAAATTGTATCTGAATAGGAAATCCTTCATGAAAAGTAGGGCTCAACGTCATAATAAGTAGATACTAGAGACCAAAACTCAAATGAAAAAAAAATAAAATTACTAAAAGGGTCCTTTAACTTAGTTTAAAGTTTCAAACATGTCATTTATTTATTCTTTTGATCAAGTTAGTCCTTTATCTTTAAAAATGTTTACACTGTTGAACCAACTTTCATATTCTTAATCTACCTCTGTTACAAATTTGTGTACGTAATAATTGAATGAAATACTATAGAGAATGTTTCACCACTCAGCTCCGCAATTAGACCCTTGTTGACAACAAGGTCACAACCTAAGATAAAAACTAAAAAAGATCATGTTAATTTAGATGTAGAAGAATTGAAAATATAATTTAGCTTTTTGAATGGTCAAATAGACTTATAGTAACATATATAGATGAAAAATAAAGATTGGTCCAACACCGTTAACGGTTTTAAACATAAAAGACTAACTTGACATAAAAAAGACCAACGTGATACGGAAAAAAAAGATACAGGGCCTGTTTGAAACTTTGAACTAAGTTACAGGACCCCCGGTGTAATTTTGTCATGAAAAATGTAAGAACTGAACCTTGAAATCAGGGAACCAATCCAAATAAATGAAGAATTATAAGGACTGATATCCAAAAATTAAAACTATGGGGATCAAAACTGGAATGAATGCAAACAATAGGGACTAAACTCTTATAAATTCACACCAAACAGCAATGTAACAATCAAACATAAAAGATATAAATACAAGAGGACAATCGTATTGAAAATTAATACCTCAGATTGATCGTGATCATAGCGAACCAAAAATCTACAGCGACAACCTCTTACATCATGCCTCCGTCTTTGAGCATCAAGGACATGGGCATCAAAGTAAAGGGCTTGCTCTTTACCCTCCTTTATTAATGTCAAAGATCAAAATTCAATAAATTGTAAGAAACAATAATTTTAGGTAAAAACAAAATATGTCAGAGATGACAAATCTCCATGATCAAATTAACTTATTATGACACATCCCAACCTGAAAACAAAGTATGAGATCACCAGGGAGCACTGCGACACATTCTGATGATTCACATGGCAGAGAGCGCGGCCTGACATTTTTTCGCACATTAATCCACTCATCTTCCTCGGATCCAAAACCAGCAAAACGCACTAGCACTTCCTGAAACATGGAGAAAGATATTGCCATTACATGGTCTACAAAGCCATAAAATTGAACAAAATAAGATGGGGTGCACAACAGTCAACAAACTCTGTTCAAGTTTCCCACAAAAATAATTGAAGGCAAAACTCAAGACAACTATGGCACCATGAATGAATGACCGGAAACTGAGAATTGAGAAACAAATCTATTTAATTTCATTGACAAGTAAATTCCTCCATGACCATTCCATAATACTTCTTTTAAACAAATTGGTACGCAGAAAACAGTTTTATCAAAATATTAAAACGACAACATTAAATAAAAAAAATTCTGTCATTTATTTATGATCTAGGACATCTTCTCAATGTTAGACAGGATCTTGATTTTGACTACCTTGATTGAAAATACTATCAGGGCAAAGGACAACTGAAAACCATATCAAAAACCCGTATTAATCCTTTCTCGGATATTAAGAATGAAGACAATCTAATGTTAAATTACCGGATCACTGCTCTCCAAATGTCTGTATGATAGAAAGGTAGCCACATCATACCTAACAAAAACAAGACTACAAGTCAGGTCCGCTCATGAAAATTAATTAAGACATAAGAATAACCTAAAAATAATTAAAGAGGAAATATTGACCATGCTCCATCTCTTCCAGATTTAGCTTCAAATTCCATAACTGAATTTTCAGGAGCCGCCTTTGCTGTTGTTTGAACTGTGTACGGAACAAATTGTAAGTAATGTCAGTAATTAAATGAAAAATAAAAGCGCAAGAACATAATGTATTAGTCTACAATGAAAACCGGGATTTTTTCCTAATTACAATCTTTTTCCTCCTGTGAGCCGCATTCAGAAGTAGCGGCTTTGCGGCCGCAATCGGGTCCAAATCGCCGCACAATACAGCTCTTTCCTCTTCTTTCCATACTTTTTTACAAACAAAAAAAAAACCTAATTTCTTAAGTGAAAGGGTTCCACTTCGGGTTCGGAGGAAAACTCAAAATTGTTTGTGTGATGCTGACGGCTGTTTACTGCCTCCTTTCAACAATCACAATTAGTATAATGTGGATTTTCTAACTGGGCCAAGCAGGCCCAATTTATCTCCTTTTTTTTAATTTTCTTTTGAAGGGATTTTTTGCAAAGGCAATAATTAAACTATATTTTTCTTTTACTGGACCACAATGTCTAATTGTTTCGTTATTCTTTGTTTGGTGAATAATTGTTTATGGAAACTTTTTAATTTAATAGTTTAATATAATTTATAGATTATTTTCTTTATATATCTTATTTTTAATGGTTGGTTATGAACTTAGTTTATACATCTTTAATTTCATGTATTTTGCTATTTTTGAGTATTTATGTATACTGTTGGTATTTATGTTAAGTTTGTAAACTATTTTTATGTCTTTGCAATGGTGGATATCTGCTATACCACTATAGCAGTTTTGGTGTCCGGTGCACCGCGCCACTATCTGAGATTAACAACACAAGATTTTTTCAGCGACAATTGAAAATTCCCAGCAGTATTGTACCAACCGAAATAAAGGATAGGGCAGCCAGATGAGTTTCTTTAATCCAATACCATCACCAACAAATTCAGGTTCTACTTCAAATATTAACATTTTCCTTAGAAACATTATATCAGACACTAAAAAATGATAGCTAAATACTGTGTTCATCAATATATAATGTGGGAGCAAGATCAGTGACAACCTATGATTAATCTCAACAAATGTCAACATACTCAAATAACACCAAGTTTGAAGAAAGATAACACTAGACCTAAAACAGTTTCCAGCCTGTTAGTGTACTGTTGGAAAATATGTCTTATATCCGCCCGTAGCAGCCTTAACTGCAGCAACTTTGGGCTACCTTCATTGCAAGCTCCAGCACCTTCATTGTGTTGGGTGAATGGCAATATGTTTAGTACCGCATCGCCTAGAGATATGGCCCAAGTAGTGCTAATAAACCTCGAACCTACCCTTTCAAGTAAGTTTTGTGATTTTATTTTTGAGCAAAAGTAAGTTTTGTGATGTTGAACCCAAACTATAAAAGTATCATAGTCTACCCTATATGTGTTGTTGGATTTCCCATGTTGTCCATGATCCAAGCCAACTTGGCCTGGGTGTGAGCTGGGTGTCAGAAAATCCGCCTTAATTGCAATCCTCCCCTTGCCCCCTTAATTGCAGCACTTTTGGGCCAACTTCAATGCAACCTCCAGCACCTTCATTGTTGTCAAAGGCATGACGCCGTACCTTTAGTCCTACCTCGCCTGTAAATATGACCTAGATATTGCTTATAAGGCTTGGACAGTCCTCTCACCTTACAATTAGGGAAGTTTATAGAAATAGGTTCTTAACTCGTCACTAATAGAAATGACAGCTAGCAGTAACCATTTATTAAGTCACTGTAGCTTTATTTGGTTATAAGTGTGAAAACAGAGGAATCGAGGGTATCTATTGTTTGTAGGGATAAAAGATGAGACTAGCTCTCTGAAATACCTAGAGATGGAAAATTGTACTTCTGTATGAATCTATGTTTAGATTCACTCCGAAACCAATCCAGAGATTAGTTGTTGTAGCTGTAAAGACTACGCCATTTACCTGATTCTGGTCCAGTTCTATTAAAGACACACTACCTTTAGTATCATACAGTATCAGTTACCCTTCAACCTTCAATGATATTATCCCATTTTCCATTATTGTGGTAATAAGCATAGAAGTTAATGATAATGAAAAATAAAAGTGGAACATAGAGTTGTGGGGATAAAGCTCGCAATGATCAGATAAATAATTTTTAACCTTACTCATAATGCACCACAAGTTCAAATTATAAACAAAATGCAACTACGCATATACATATACATATACATATACATATACATATACATATACATATACATATACATATAGGCTATGTAGGGTAAACTAAACAGATTGGCAAAACTAGCATAATCAATGCTAAGTAATCCAAGAAACGGCACAGTGATATGGTATAATAAGAATGAATGATTAAATTTTCAAAAGAAATTAACACACTAACAGATAAGTGTCAATATGAATTCAAGTAAAACAAATGACTTTAAGCACCTAATAGCAACATTCTACCTGACGCGGGAGGAGCAGGAATAGGAGAAGCTGTTGGTTGAGTCATTATCCTTCCTGGGGTCAAATCAGTCCGAGGCATGGGCGTGATATTTAACTTTGCAGGAGTCTTACTAGATTTAGCCCTTATAGCATATCGCTTATTTTGAAACCAATTCCATACCTGCAATGAAATGGAAAACTAAGAAAATGGAGGGAAACAGATGCCTCCTTAGTAATAAAATATAGCAATCTTACCTGTTTCATCTGTACTGTAATCTTGCCTTTACGGTCGGGTGATTCACTAAAACAAAAAAATGGAAGCACAAATTTAATTCCACATTTCAGGAGCATATTAAATTCTACTCATAAAATACTAAAAATAATAATGTGTACAGTGACACACCTAAACTTGTCTGCAAGTGCTTGAAGAACATCTCGTGCTGGCATTGCATTGTTGTGTTCTGATAGAATAGCTTCCATTTCTGTTACCTATACAGATAAAAAGTAGTTTTTGGAATGGGATTGTTGAAGTTATATGATTTTAGATAAAAAGAGAATAGGAATAATAAAGAATTAGAGACTTTGAATATGATAGTAACTTGATAATGGTGAAATATAATTGATAGTATCTATAAATATAATTAACAACAGGTCGGTCAATTTAATTCTTTAATGCGGTCAAGCAACTACCAATATAATTGACAACAGAAACATAAAAGCCAAACAGCCGCATTGAGGTGGTCAATGGGAGTGACAAAGGCTGGTATAACTTGTGGGCTAAGTTGGACAAAGATGATGAAGGTCTGATAGAGGAGAAAAAACAAGAAATGATCAGAAAAATCAAGACACGCTAACTGGGTAGAAACGGGGCATCAAAGGTGTGCTGAACAGATGTGTGGAGCCTAAGAAGAACAATGGAGAAACCAAGCATAAAAATAGTAAAGCTTCAGATACAAGAAAAGTATTTAATTATAGGACCAAACTACTAACTGAATCTACAACTGCCTAGCTACTTGAAATCTGTCCACACTAGCAGTTGTCCTCTACACCAACACTTTCTACATTATCGCATTCCACCCTACAAACTCGGGCTCGTTGTACAGCTTGGAGTTTGTCTCTGACAGAACAGAAACGCAATTGAGACAATGGCTTTGTTAGAACATAAGCAAGCCGGTCATGTGCTAGTATATGAGTAACAACAAACAAGGGTCTTATTCATCACTTTTTCCCTGACAGGGTACAGATCAAGCTCCAAATGCTTTGTTCAAGAGTAAAACATTAGACTGTGAATAAGTGAAACTGTACTATAAGAAACGTAATTTGTTCAACAAGGGTTATATTCATGAGTTAAACAGTAGTTAGGGCTAGGCTACGGTACTCAACTTCAAAACTTCAGATTGTGTAGTGTGGTATACATAAGGTTTGCTCTGTTCAAGTTGGTTTTAAAGCAGTAAGGAGTAGTGGTGGGCTTAATTCAAGGTTTAACAATACCGTATTTTGATCTGGTTGGCATAGGGTGTATATTTTGGGCCAGATGGGGCGTGAACAAAAGCAAGGCAGGCAATTGACAGAAAGATTAGGAAAAGATGATTAGATGTTTAAGGTAATGAAATAAGAGGGACTAGGTCTAGGAGGATTGGAAGAAGGAAATAAGGTTTCATTAAAAAGGACATGTTATGAAATATAAAATCCGCCATCAGCACAACAACATCTGTATCCTTTATCATTTGAAGAGCAACCCATATAAGTGCACTTAGCTGACTTATATTGAATCTTATGTTTGGTGTAAGGTCTTAAGAAAGAGTAGCAAGAACATCCTACCGTTAAGAGTAATCTGGTGGTTTATTAAATAAGGTAATAAATGTATTGAATTATTGTGAGTTACGGAAGGCAATGTGTTAAAAGAGATTGGATGCAACTTGAAAGGCATGGTCCCAAAATTTAATTGTCGTTGACACATGGGATAAAAGGGATAGGTCTATATCAGTGATGTTTCTGTTGGTTTACGCTCAATAACACAAATTTGGAGATGAGTGTGAGGACAAAATAGTCTAAGGATATATCCTAGGTTAGCTAAGTATTTTTAAAAGGCCTAAATTCTCCTCCCCTATCTTTTTTAACTGTCCTAATTTTATGATTCAGTTGCACAATTCTACTAAGGATTTAAACTTCTGGAACACACTGAGCATTTCTGATTTAGATTGCAGAAATAAATCCAAGTGAAACAACTGAATGCATCAACAAAGGTAACACAATAGGAATATCCCCCAAATGATTCATGTAGGTGTTGGTCTACACAAGTTGAAGTCACTGAAAAGGAATTCAAGAGATGAATTGTAAACTACGGTAGAAGGATGAGAAGGTAAGCTATGAGATTTACCCATTCGGCAAGTAACACAAAAAATCAATGGTGATTCCATTTGCAATGGACATATTACAAACATTGGAAACAATACAAAGTACAACCTCTTGAGGGTGAACTAGTCTACAATACCATAAAAAAGATGACTGCGAAGTATTTTGATTTCCAGAGGAATTGAAAACAGTTGATACATTATTTTCAGTATGGAAAGGGATGAAACAGCTGAAATAGAAAAGTTTGAAACATAACTACACCTAGATTGAAGCTGGAAGCAGATAACAGTTTTAAGCAACAGTAAAGACCATCCAAGCCAAGCTCTTCCTCAAGTCCTTATTATTTCTCTCTTCCTATTATCTAAAACACTATTCGAGTCAAGGGTAGCAAACTCTTCTATAAAAAAATAAATATGTAAATCGACTTGAAATGTAATGTAACCACCAGTCGAATTTCATTTGTCTTTCTTGACTAAATTTTGTATCTACTATGGTACATTCAAGACTGGTTAAGTTGCCTGGGTGCATAAGGCTTCCCTCCGTTTTTGATAAACAAAGAGAAAAGAAATACAATATGGGCTAAAATGTAAAAAGTTGTAGAAAGCTTAGTGATAAAGTTAAACAAATGCACCTTAAAGGTCAACCAACAGCGCCAGTTTACAGTACAAGTCCATGAACAGAAAATAGGAGGAAGTATAGCAGACAAGGAATTTAACGTGGTTGAACCAAGACTCAGAGCTAAAGCCATACATCAATGGGGACAACAAGTTCATTGAAGTCTACAAGGAGTAGCCGTTAATGCCTTACATCCTATTACCAAATTCTAAGGCAGAGAATAAAAATCTTTTAAGAGCTACAATGAACTAAAGCGACCCAGAAACGTTGCAGTTAATATAATGATGCAGTCATGCATGTTGATGAATTCAACCGTCCAATTAAGATCAAACTGCGTGTCCTTAAAATTTGCAAAATGAATCTAAAACACAAAGTTTTAGAATGCAGAATAGTCCTATTTTGATGAGCCAGTCCAGATCCGCGAGAAGAGAATAAATGCAATCCATATCGGAGCTAAAGACATACAAGATCAATAGGTAAAACATAAAATCACTACATATGATCAATGGAGATTATGAGGAGTAGCCATTCAATGCTAACAACTTACTAAGGCAGTGAGGTTTGTGCGAATCACACGATTTTCATTCAAGGAGTGCTAGGAACACTATTTCCAACGCTCACTCTTTTATTGGATTTCATGTGGATCCCACAACTTTTATGTGGAACCATTTTGAAAGTGTACGGGTTTCAGCCAATAAGAAAGTGAGTGTTTCTAGCGCCCCTCTTGTCACCGTACTTAACTTGAACAGTAGTATTGGTGAATAGTTAAAAAAACGATTTGTTAATGTATATTCCCCTCTTTTCACCTTAAATCGTAAGACTGGTAACAAAACTTACTAAGGCAATGAGGTTTGTGTGCATCACACGATTTTCATCCGAGGAATGTTAGGAACACTCTATTTCCAGAGCTCACTTTTTTATTGGATGAAATTCATTGGATCCCACCACTTTATGTGGGACCCATACATTTCGAAAGTGTAGGAGTTTCAGCTCCTCTTTTCATAGTTACAAAACGATTTGTTCAACATGTATATTCCCCTAATTTAACATCCATTGTAATGAATGAATATATCAGTTTATGCCGCCGCTATTACAAATTTGAATTCATAATAAAAAAAATGCAGAGCGAAGCAATTATTAAAAAGAAGAAGAAGAGTGGAATTGAATACCTCGGGCTGAGTGAAACGGAAGGCGGGGCCTCCGTTACTGGGTGGGCGACCCATCAACAGAGAGATGTGTGTTGTTGTTGGAGAAGGGATTGAAAAAGAGTATTTGAATCAATGAATGAATGAAACCCTCGCTGGTTTGGTTTTGCTTAATTTGATTTGATTGATACCAACGGAAGTACTCCCTTCGTCCCTAGGATTTTTAAAGCTTATAGCTTTTTTTTTATAAGCTAATTCAACTAACTTATAACTTATAATTTATCTATCTAAAAAAATAAAAAAACTTATTATTTTATTGGGTTAAATATGTTTTTGTCCATGTAAATATATGAAATTTTCATTTTAATCTCTTTAATTTTTTCCCTTCAACTTTTAATCTCTATAAAATTTTCAATCACCACTTTTGGTCCCTATTTTTAAGTCAATGCATGTAATTTTTAATGAAAATGTGCATAAATGTGTATAATATATTGTAAAAATCTCTTTCAATAAAAATTAGAATTTTTTAATAAAATAATGAATTAAATATAAATTTTTAACCGTAAAAAATATAAACTAATTGTAGAATTCATATTTTTTGGAGAGATTCTTATAATATTATAAACTCTTTTGCAAAATTTTATTCAAAAATATTAATTCTGCAATTAGTTTAATGAAAGGAGAGACCAAAAGTGAAATGAAAAACTTTTGGTGGACTGAAAGTCGAAGAAATTTTTTAGAGCGACTAAAATGAAAAGTTAGTATATTTATAGGAACTAAAAGCATATTCAACCCTATTTTATCTTTGTAATCTTAATTGAAAGAAATAAATATTAAATTAAATATATCTTTTTATGTGTCATTTCTTATAAATTAGTTCAACCACTAATTTTATCAAACATTAGACCTCTTTTTGATCAAAATAGCAAATAATTGATAATTGAAGTATTTGGTAAATTAAGTGACTCAACTAATTGAT
>Ga0228711_1002023_pt1 | contig 30800 bp, 7 predicted proteins | sample MedpolnodulmetaG_2_FD_177996 | JGI IMG/M metagenome (GOLD analysis project Ga0228711, IMG submission 177996) | Root nodule microbial communities from Medicago polymorpha collected in Santa Monica, California, United States - brown nodules | ecosystem: Host-associated > Plants > Roots > Nodule... | reverse complement strand
CTTTTTTAGAAAAAAAAAAAAAAAAAAAGCATCGTGGATTACAGGTTAAATTTTTTTTTTTTGAAAGAACTTAGAATAATGAATACCATAAAATGTTGAAGTCAATTACTTACACTATTAAAATTAGCAGATATACACGCTATTTCAAATCAAAAACGTTATTTTGTAACCAAAATAAAAGAAATCAAAAATGTTATTTGAACGCCATGCATCCACTCCATGGTACACATTGAGTGAAAAAGAAATACAGAACAAGTGTCCCGTGAGCATAGCTCAGTTGGTAGGACAATGCATTACTATATGTATGGGCCGGGGTTCGAACCCCAGACACCCCACTTATTCACCTCATAAGGTGAATTCTAGCCACTAGGCTACCTGACCCAAAAAAAAAAAAAACACACGGAACAAGTTCTATAAATTGTGTCCTCCAACTATTTCTTTCATTTATAACATTTTTATTTCTACAACAATTTCAAAAAGTTTGCTAAAAATTTGGATAGTATATGCGTATCTATTAAGAACAGACCGAGTAAATCTTTAGATTAGTCGAGATTTATCTTGACTTAGAATCAAGTTACTATTTGAGATTTTTTTTATCATCTTACATCGTATAATGTTGTTGGATCATAAAGTAAGTTCGAAAAATAATCACATTGATACAAATGAATTTGAATATATGAAGTTCGGATACTCCAAAACAGAGACGTACCCGTATCATATACGTATCGGATACTGATACTTCACAGATACTCGCAGATACGTACCTGTATTTTTGTTAAGTTATCATTTGTATGTTTCTTTTAGAAAGTTATCATTTATACGTTGTTTGACATCTATTATTTATCAAATGTGACACATTGTAGAGTCCAACCCAAAACCATCGGATCAAGACTAGTCATCCGATTAAGTTGGATCATGCTACTTTGACATAAACTAACTTCCCCACATCAAGAATTAAAAATGAAAAGGATGTGAAATTAACTCTAGTGCTGGTTTCTTTCAATGTAAATAAATATTTCATATTATAGTACTACCTATTGTATCAATCTATCACGGGGCTACGTAGAAGATATCAAGTTTAGTTAAAGATTCTTAAGCTGTTGTTGAAAAGGCTATGCTATTGCTAATGTAGCAAATTAATTTATTTTTCTTATTGTGTGTTACAAGAAGATGCCGGCTCAATCCATTTTTCTACTATTTGAATTTCAAACATCATTAAGCGCCTATAACTAGTTCAATTAGCGTCTTGATCATGGTCCCCTACACCATTTATGTCCCATAGCAAACATAAGGTGCAATCGTTAAATTTGTTTTTAGTACTTAACCAATTAGTACAATTCGTAAATTTCTTTATTAGTGGTAATCAATTTCAAAAATTTAGACGTCAAGTACAAGGGGCGAGTGAATACTTTACTTTAATACAACAAACTTAACCAATAAGTACAAACTTGTTTAGTTTAAATTATGCAACAAAAAAGGTTAAATTTTAACAAAAGAACTTTTGGGCTTAACTATTTAACTTTTTAATAACTTTAGTATAATGATTGGCGTAAGATTTTTATTGAAGCACATATTTTTCTCAATAACTGTTGTAGGCAGCATTTAAAATTATATTTTTGGTGACTTTTTTTTTGCTGAACACATTATCGACCTTTTAAAAGCTTTAAACCGTCCTCGTGATCTTAACTCAGTATGAGGGTTCAAACTACATTCAAAAAAAAAAAAAAACTTTAAGCCAAGATTAATCTCAAACATAGTTCAATTATGTTAATCTTCAATTTCCAAAATGAATAAATTGATCTAGTGTAACATTCAAAAACAAAGTATTAGCATACTAGTACATTAGTACTATGGAGCTATGCAAAGTGACAAAGTTTATAGTCCTGTTGGACAAGTGAGAGTTATGCTTGTCCGGTAAGCCTTGCCCATGCCCTTGTGTTGGTGGGGTGGTACTTATACATACAGGACGTTTTAAGCTTTTCAGACATCCAGTAGTTCTGATTCCTGAAGGTATAGCAATAGCAAAAACTAAAAGGACAAGTGACAAATTTTACACCCAATAAATAAATTTGAATTCTGTTATACGCCACCAAGTTTACTCTTCTCAACTTTAGTAGTAATATGTTGGATATTTATTAACTATTCATTTTTCCTTTTAAAAAATATAGGGTAGTGTTAACTTGTGCTTAGTCACATGTTAAGAAATTTTAAAAAATAAATACTCTCTTAAACTTTGTGCATTCAATTCGTTGAAACATTAAAAATTAAATTTAATGCACATATTTCAATACATTATTTCTACATTTAGCTTCTAAACTTGTGTCTTAAGGACACAAGTTAACATTTCCCAAAAATATATAGTACTATTTAACAATAAATAAAAAAAACAAAAAATTTAATCAGTCCAACCACGTTAAATTAAAAGTTCTTATTACCATTTTTTGGTGCACACAATGCAAAATCTTTTTTTTTGTCAGGTAGCTAGTGGCTAGAATTCACCTTATAAGATGAATAAGTGAGGTATCCGGAGTTCGAACCCCAGCTACTGCATATAATAATGCATTGCCTACCAACTGAGCTATGCTCACGGGACGGATGTGAAGTCTTAAAACTCTTATTTTTGTTATCCTTATTTGTTTATTTCTATTTCTTAATTCTTAATTTCTCATCTTACATAACACGTATAGTTAGGTGTAGTGCAATATACGGTGTGCATAGAAAAAAATAGAGAGTAATGAAAAACCCGGTGGTCACGCACGTTTAAAGGCAAAGCCCCAGAACCAGAAGAAGGTCAATTAGCACTGTTTACCAAATCGAATTTCTCTCATCGATTCACTCACTGTACAAATCAGACCCAACAAACTACACGACAAGAAATAAAATAGCATAAATTTAAGTTTTTTCAGACCCTTTTTTTATTTATTTTTTATTTTTTCAAATACTTACTAGTACTAGTAAATGATTATTAATAAGACTTCCACTTTCTGTTTCTCATGCATTTATATCTCCCTATCTTCCCTTATTCCTCCCTCCCCATATTCTTCCCTCCTCTCTCTCTCTCTCTCTCTCTCTCATGGAAAACCAAAACCGTCTCAAAATGAGAATCTCTCGCATGTTCCGATCCTCATTTGGATCCTGCAAAACCAAACAACATTTAACTGATGTTATGGAAAAGCCACTATTTGCACCCCCCATTTCCTCCAACACTGTACTACCCTTTCACCCTATTTCCAAACCCAAACCTTCCCAAACCATCGACGACCCTTCAGATATCATATCTTTCAAAGATTCTCATTCTCTTCCACGACGCAAAATCTCTTCTTGTTCATCACCCTTTCTCTGCGGTGCAAATAGTAATAACAACAACCTTAAGCTTGATAGAAAACCATGTCCTCCTGTTTCACCAAACACTACATTCCACGAACAGAACTACCTCAGTTTCTACGAAAAAACAAACAGTTCAACGAAAAAAGTTACAAACAAAAACAAAAAGAAGAAAAAGAAGAAGATGAAGAAGAAACATACCCAGAAGAAAAACAGGGCTTTTCCTTTCAACTCATGTGCTAAAGACACAAACTTTGATAGTTATTGGTGGTATAGCAGTGACGAAGACGATGAAACAGACACCCTTTTCTCTTCAAAGTCTCTCTCTTCAGATTCCTCTAAGTCTCGCCGCCGACATTCTTCTCGCCGGAAAACTGACCGGAGTTCCGACATGGGTGTTCTTCCGTTGAACGGAAAAGTCAAAGACACTTTCGCGGTGGTGAAACGTTCAAGTGATCCGTACAATGATTTTAGAACTTCAATGGTGGAAATGATTGTTGAGAAACAAATATTTTCACCAAGTGAGTTGGAGAATCTTTTACAGTGTTTTCTTTCACTCAATTCGCATCATCATCACAAGATCATTGTTGAAGTTTACACAGAGATTTGGGAAGCTTTATTCTCTGATTGGCTTTGATATTAAAAAACAAAAAAAATTAGGGGGAAAGAAAATAAGAATAATTATCTTATTATTTGTTTTTTTTCTCTGTTATTATTAGTTTTGTGTTTTTATTTCTAAGGATATTATTAGTTTAGTTTTCTAACTCAAGTTCGAATGTATGATATTCCATTTGCTACTCATCAATTTATTGCTCAGTTTTAGTTCTTCAAATTTAATTTGTTTTGCAATTTTGTATTTATTTGTTTTGTAATTATTCTAAAAAAGTTACATTTTTGTAATTGTGTTCCAAGAATGGATATGCTGACATACAACTGTATTAGCAAAGGTGGGGATAAAATTGTGAAAAGACCTATAAAAAGGGGACTTGTCTTGTTTTTGGAAAATGCCAGCTTTTTTCTTTGTTTTATATTTTAAAAAGGCGTATATGGAAAAGATTGCTCAATGAAAAATTGAAAAGGAAATCACAAGGGACTTTGGATTTGAATTTGATCATTGAGATAGGATTTTTATTTTATTTTAATTTGAATGAAAGAAAGTGATTGAAAATGCAATGCTGTCTTACTCTCTTTTTGAAATTCCTTTTATTCGGATGCGCCAAAAGAATACAAAAAGATCTAGCTCGTTTTCAAAGGTCCCCAAGAAAATAAGGGAAAAAGTAGGAGTACAATTTATTTAGTGCATTTTTCCATTGAAATTAGGAGGTTATCTTTATTAAACTCAACATGGGATTTGACTTGAGAGGCCAGGGAGTGTAAGAGATCCACTTTTTACTATACGGTAATACACTAGTAAGTGGTAAATCTTATATACCAAGTAATGAGAAATTTCATAGTAAAAAAACACGTAATTAAAAATTTCAAATGATACAATTATTCCTATAAGATTTCAAACTACTAAGTGTCTTATTCCTATATATGTCCTGCATTTCTTATTTGAACCAACGGTCTAAGTTAAAACTTGCCAATTAAGTTGGAGAACCGAGACCCAGAATCTGATTGAACACCGATTTTATTTGTCTCTTGCTTCATTTTATTCAAGCTAAACAAATACGAACATCAATTTAATTTGTCTTTTGCTTATTTTTTTCATGTTAACAAGTTTTTTTTTTTTGTTACTGGAACAAGTGTTTAAGAATGTGTGTTAATAGATAGATAAAAGGAAAATTTGTGTAAAAATACAAGTTAAAGATTTGGCGAAATCATAACTACATCACTTTATATTAAAATGTTACTTATCTTAGTTTCTTAAACAATGTTTTAACGACACTAGTTAGTAACAAAAATTATACGTTTTCTAGAGCATCAACAATGGAGACATCTATTTTTGAGTATGTAAATGAGTCGCACGTGTAAACATTACTCATTTATAATTTTGTAATAATAACATATAATAAACACTCAATCCTTATCTCACAAAAATTTCTTAAATTGGACACATTAATCAACTATCAATATTTTTACATTGTTACATTTCAACTTTTTGTTAATATTAAAAAACGAATGTCCAACTGAAGATTGGAGTGACTTTGAATCTCCCCAAAAATAATTTCACCCAAATAAAAATACATAATAAATATGAAGTCTTTAAACCTTGAGACATGAACAATTATTAGCCAATAGCACCGAAATACATAATCGTTAAGTTCTTTTCAAATGAACATGGTAGCAGTCAGGTCAAAGAAAAAAGTTGTTGAATAATTTGAAATAAGTGTCAACATGTGAGGGAACAATTATTTAAAAGTCGATTAAAATATGGAAAATGTTAACTTGTGCCCTTACGACACAGGTTAAGGATTTCAATAATAGAAATTTTGTATCGGAAATTGTGTTAATTTATTACTTAAAAAATTTAGGGTAGTGTTAACTTGTGCCCTTGGAGCACATGTTAAAAAACCTAAAAGAAGAAACATTTTCTAAAATTGTGTGCATTTAAATGATTCAAAAGTTAAATATTAAATGCAATGCACACATTCCAATAAGTTTTTTTTTATATTTAAATCATTAACTTGTGACTTGAGGGCGTGCCTTGAGGACACAAGTTAACATTTCCCATAAATTTAATATTAATTTTTTTCAATTAATACTTACCATTAGTGACAAGAATTTAATGTTTAACATGTGCTCTAATGACACAAGTTAACATTAAGGGCACAAGTTAACGTGATCCTTAAAATATATATACTTAACATAAAATAAAAAAGGAATGAAAAACTTGTTGGTTGTATATATGCTGTTGGCATACACAGCAACAACATGAGGAAAATTAAATCATTGTTCGGTAAAAACAAACATGTTAAGATTGTTTTGTTATCCAAATTCATACTATATATAACTATCATCAATCAATGTATGTATATTCATTGTCTGTGCGCTAGCAAACTGTCAACAAAGGACGGAATATCAAACATTGTCGGGTGAGGGAGATCATGTTCTTTGTCTTTGCAATGTACTTCAAAATTGAGAAATTCACCTATCCATAAAGATATTGAAATATTTCAAAGATGATTATAAGGAACGATCATCAACTGTTCATGTACATATATCAATGACAAGCAAAGATACTGAATCTTCAACTAACAAGTAACAACAAATGCAAAACAATAGTACTCATTATTTTTTGTTTAAAATATGTTTTAGATACAAAAGGAATGTAATAAATTACTGGAGGTGTATAAGATTGAGATTTTAAAAGAATGTTGTGGTATAAAAAATTATATCAACAAATTTAACTTTTATACATTGTCGGTGTAAATATATTTTAAAGGATGATGAAAATATTTTAACTAACATTTGAAGTTCTTGTAAAAAAAAACATTTGAAGTTACACCAACCTTTGATTTAAAATATAAAAGAAAGTCTGATCAACAAAAATTAATATATTTTATCTAAACTTTAGATTAATTACAACAACTTTTGCTAACTCTTGTTTTCTCTTATATTTAGATCATAAAAAAAAATGATATTTAGATAAAGAAAAGTGGAATAAATACCTTAAACATATATTTAAAGTTATATTAGGCTTAGTTAGTCAGAGTCACGTAAATCATATGCAGATATTGAACATTTTATTTTTATTTTGACGGCCATTATGATGACATAAAAAAATATTTCTTCTATATATGATCTTTTTTTAAGAGATATATGATCTTTGCCACTGCAGAATGAAGCTATGAATTTGTGTTTATTAGAAAAATCAACAATCAACTATTAAAATTTACAATTATTTTTCTCAATTAATATGATAAGATGAGTATTATAATTTTTTTTTTAAATTAATTAAAAAAATATATTAAAAAATTGAAACTATGTCACAAACTTCACTTAAATTATTAGAAAATGTTACTTGAATGCTCGAAGAGTCCTTTGTCAATAAATAAATACATGTAATTGAATAAACCCCAGATAGTTTGATTGGCCAAATCCCTTTTGAAAATTAAAAAGAGAAAAGGAAAGGTTTGAGGCATGTGTATTGTCAGATGGTGGAGCCGTACAATTCCTTCGCATTCTCCATTGCTACACATACTTACGATAACCAAAGTTGAAACATCAATTTAAGGTGTACATGTAACGTCGATGTCAAACGAATGGGTAGTGCGGCTTCAAAACTGAAATGAAAGATAAGGCACAGCGGAATGAGAAACTCTGTTTGCAGGAAGAATGTAAAACCAAAAACGTTCCCATCTTTCATATTTCTTGTTGTGGGGACTGTATACCCTATTCTACACAATGCATATTTACCCAATTATGATAGCTATGTGACACATTCACATGGCAACATGGACTTTGTTACCTCTCCCTCTCATTATCTCATTATTATCATGAATGACATGTTTATATAAAAAAAATTAAAACGAATGCAAGTTTCGCATTTTAATATTTTTAAACTATACCCTATATTTTTTTTTTACCAAATCTTATCACAGGCGACATTCCTTGTAAGTTGTAACAATTTATGTGTATCTTGCGAGATTTTGACGAAACTTATATGAACACAGAGGTTGCAAATTGTTTGGAGAATATTGAAATGGGAAACTTGATCCGTGATTTTCTTCTCACAATCGATAACTTTACAACTACATTGTTTGATCTTCTTGACAAGTTGTCATCACACCAACAACTCCTAGCCGCAATGCTTATGTGGAGCATATGGAAAAACCGTTACACCAATTTATAGGAAGCATCTGAAACTTCTTCCACTTTCATCATCTCTCAGCCCAAAAGACACCCTACAAGAATGGAGTTGTATATCAAGTTACTTACACTTATATGCCTCTGTTCTAGAAGTTGAAACCATCGCTTTGCTAGAATCTATCAAATTGGCAATTTCAAACTAAATGCACTATGTCTGGTTTGAAAAATAAGATTGTAAGTATCTGGCAAATGCTCTTTCATCGTCTATTGTTCTCAATACTGAGTTTGGAGATCTTGTATATCAATGTTGAATTCTTTTGTCGAGTAATCCCAACCTTGTGGTGTCTTTTGTTAAGAGACAAATTCATAGAGTTGTTCATAGTGTTATTAGAGCATCTTTATCTCACTCTAACCATTATATTTTCTATGATGGAGTACCATCAACTATGTACTTTTTTTTAATGATCTACTAAATACTCTTTGATTATGAATGAAATCCAATAAATTCGTTTTTGTTAAAAAATAAAATTTAAATATTTATTGAAACCATTTATTTAATTAATCTTAAGAAAAATGATGTTTTTTAGACAATTAAGAAAAATATAACATTAAAACAATTGAGGGAAGTTACTTACAGAATTGTAAAAGTATGATTGAAAAAAAAAATGTTAACCAGAAACCAGTGTCTTCAGCTATTGGTTAAGGATTTTAAATTCTACTAACTTTTTATGAAAGTTTGTGCAATCAATGTACTGAAAATTGAAAATTTTAACATTTTAAAAAGATAATTACTTAATTTAACATGCTTAAAGAGTGTCCGGAACACTTATTAACAAGACAAAAAAAACGTTTAGGTCCCGTTTGTGTGGCAATATCAACGACGTCACATACATTCATTTTGGTGACAGATATGATACTAATGGCCTCATTAATTGGTTGTCAGTTTGCTTCAAATGGAAAGCGGATTAAAGAATGTTTTCTAGTGGTCAATCCGTTATGTCTTGCTTTGGTTCTCTTCCCACTCTCATTAATGGTCGCATTTTTTTGGGTTCTTGAGCCCCAAATCTCTCTGTCAATGCACACATACCAAACATTCGCAATTAATATTTGGTCCTAAAAAGGGTCAATTAATTAACTGGACGTCGGTTTCTGAATATGGGCCTTCTGTGTGCATATCTGGGCTCCCCTACCTCTTTTTGTCGTTTATTCCTCTTGGTTTGCTTTTAGCCAACTTCAAATTGCCAAAGTCATCTGCTATCTCATCTTTCACAACATTTATCATACTTGGTTATTTTACACATAGTATTAATAAAAGATCATAAATTAAAGAAAAAGAATTACTTCATCCGTCTCACAATATTATTCATTTAAGGTTTGTGCACGATTATTAAGGAAATGATTAATTATGTTGATTTTAATGGTAACATTAGTTGCATTTATTAAGACACCCTTATTAATTGTAGTTAGTGAAGTAGTTAAGTTGAATGATATTCAATAAATAAGAATATAATAGTGGAAAAAAATAATAAATGTTACATTGATATTGTAAAGTGACAATTATTTTGAGAAAAAAAAATAATAAATAGACAATTTTCATAAATATTTGTGTATTTAAATTATCATAAATATAAAGTGAGTAATAACAACTTAGAAATTACTAGTTGTATAACGTTAAGTAAGGGATGCAAACAATTTCTTTCTTCTTTTAATAGTGGCAAGTATTATACTTTCCAAAAAAAAAGTGGCAAGCATTTTGAAAAGGGGTTGTATATACTAGATGAGCTTATAGTGAATGATGTATAAGTTAGTTTATAGTGGGTAAACTAGCTAGTTAGCTTATACTGAATGATGTATAAGTTAGTTTATAGTGGGTAAACTAGCTATTTAATTTACACGATAAAATTATTGGTTGAACTAACTTATAAATATGAAGTGACAAAAAAAATAAATTAATATTTAACTTTTTTTCATTTTCAAGTAAAATGGTAAAAGGTCAAATTCAGAAAGAAAAAAAAATAGTATAAGCTATAAGCTAATCGAGCTTACAAGATCAAAATCTAACTAACATTCGCAAACATAGCCTTAAATTTATTTTTGCCTTTCTAAATATTGCAGCTATACAATTACGGTCCCCAACTCTTTTTACCCTATTTTGACTCTATGTTTCTCAATTTGTGACTTGTTTGTTAGTCCGCCACAATTTTTCGGATTCTGCTCTCTTTATTCAACACATTTTGCTCGCGTACAACTGAAATACCAAAAATACTTCTGCGTGAGTTAACTCACGCATGTATTAAAATCTGTGCAATTTAACTCACGCAACATGCTGTTTTAAAGACAGTCAGAATCTCATTTTCTCATTTCTCGTCTAAAATCTCCAAAATTTCTCTCAAATCACCCAATTTTTAGTCTTTTTCGAATTTATTTAATACGCGATTTTTATTCGAATTCACGCTGAGTTTAATTAGTCTTATTCAAATTTATTTAACATGCATTTTGAGTTTAATTAGTATTTTTTCGAATTTATTTAATAAGAAATTTTTATACGTATTCACGCTAAGTTTAATTAGTCTTTTTTTGAATTTATTTAATATGTAATTTTTATTCGAATTCACGTTGAGTTTAATTAGTCTTTTTTTGAATTTTTTTATTCTATATAAATAAAAATAATGGAACAAAAATAATACATAAATAAAAAGAATAAAAATTGAACAAAAATAATCATAAAACAAATGCAAATATAAATAAAAAGAATGGAACAAAAATAATACATAAAACATCTCATTTTATTAATATCATTGATACAATTACAATAATTGATACATTTTTTCGAATTTACTAAATCTACTTCTTTGGGGTAAAAAGAGACCAACCTTGGGGCAAAAAGAGATTAACCTTGGGGTAAAAAGAGATCGATCTTAATGGGGTAAAAAGTCATCAACCCTTGGGGTATGTTTAAATCTGATTCTTTTTATACCCCAAGAAGATTCTTTTGACCCACGGTAAAAAGTTTTATGAGTAAAAAGAAGCAGATTTAGTTTTACCCCAACGATTGACCTCTTTTTACCCCAGGTTGACCGGCCTATTTTTATCCCTTGATTGACCTCTTTTTACACCAAAATAAAGACTAAAAAAAGAAGGAGATTTATAGGGGAGAGTGAGAAGGAGAGAATGTGAGATGGTGTGAGGAAATGGGGAAGTTTGGAGGGGTATTTATAGGTGGGAATGGTAACATAGGTTATAACTACAATAAATGTAGTCAAAAAAACGTGTAAAACTTGTTAAAAACGTGTAGAATCAAGGTTGAAAAGCTGACCACCGTCCAAGAAATGTGTGTTCTTGAGCTCAGACCACCGACTAACTTGTGTTAGTTAACTCGCGCACAAGCCAGTGGTGCGTGACTTAAGTCACGCTGAGTTATTAGGTGCGTGAGTTAAGTCAGGTTGCGTGACTTAACTCACGCAAGGATATATTTGAAAAATCAGTTTGGCGCGAGTGTTTTGTGTTGGGTAAAGAGCAAAATTTCAAATTTTCTTCCAAATTTATTACAAAGTGAAGTTGGGCTTTAGTGTGAATTTGGGCTCAACCATGATGTCTGACAATTGCTTTTTTGACTTTCAATACTTCTTAAAAACACAAGTAAAAGACTAAAATACCCCCAGCGGTAGTTAACTACCGCTGGCTTATAACTAAAAAACATGCCGGCAGTTAACTGCAACTGAGTTTTTTGGTCATTTACTTGTGTTACTAAGACACAATGAATGTCAAAAAAGCAATCTTCTTGATGTCTTTAAATTGGGTTAAAAGTATCTTCATCCAATTGTAAGAGAAAATTGCTCTTTTCACTTCAAAAATCGCTCCTTAACACCCCAGAAATAGCAAAGTGAGCCTCTTTGGTATATTTGGGGCGTTAGGGAGTAATATTTGAAGTGAAAAGAGCAATTTCATTGTAATAAAGGGAGCCAATTTGGTGTGGCCTCTAAAGCATATTGAATGTCTTTTTCTTTTATCTTTATGATTAGGCCTTACAAAGCTTGCTTCATCCTCTTACTCTTGGACCTATTCATAGGACCTTCTATTCCATGCAAAGGATCATTGGATGGGTTGGTTGCATCTTTATCAAACTCGAAATTAATCTTTTGATTTAGGGTTTGTTAAACATTGACTTCCTTTGTAAGAGGCATGGGTAATGACATTTGTGGATGCTAGTTGTGAGATATTGAGCTAGGTTTGCAACCCCACACACAGTCAGAGCATGATGCTACTCTATTAGCTAACTAAACGAGATATTAGAGGTTAGAGAATATAGTATATCTCTTATTATTTGCAAGATATCAAGATGTACAAGTGAAAGTATAATTGAAATAAATAAGTGGAGTATATAATTGATCAAAGAAATACACTAGAGAATTAACCAATGAAGCTTAATCCACACACAGATTGTCAATTGATTGTTTCACTCCTCACTCAATAAACAACCAACCATTTTTTTTTATTACCACCACTACTTACAATCAAAATAACTAAACAATTCATTTATCAAATCTCCGTGGATCAACAATTATAAATATTTGATTCTGAAATATACATTCATCAAATGACGTTGTTGTTGGAGACTTGCATCAATTGAACATCGGAGTAACTTTTGAATGTTTAAAGGTTTTTTGTGCTTAGTGAGATTTAGTAAGTATTTATTTTTCATTCTTTATTTTTTGTGAGTATTTTTTATTTTATTTTAATTTTATTCTTTAAAACTCTACCAACTTGGATTAATGAATATAATTTTAAAAAATAAAATAAGATTTTTACTATTCTATCATAAAATAAAGAAAACAATGTTATTTTTAGTACAATAAAACAATCAATTCACATTCACAATATACATTTTTACACCGGATGTATAGTTGGAGTTAACAATCAATTTATGGCCATCTCTTCTCTGTTTAAGCCTTCCTGAATCACTCTACAATCTAAAGTAAAAATCTAGTAACGCCCTACCTTGTATAGGCTGATTTATTAAAGTATAGGCTAGGCCTTTATTTTATTTTTTCATCCAACTATCCAAGTATAGGCTAGTTTACTAAACCTCGCAACATGGTATGGTAATTTTTCCCAATCACTCATTAACGTGATCAGTAATTAGGAGAGAACTTGGCATAAAATAAAATATAGAATAAGATTGTTGAACAAAGACACAACTCAACAACCACCCCCGCTCCTTTCATTCTCCCAAAGAGGCTACATACACACCAACTCCACTATCAAAAGTAAAAAAGCAACTAAACTTGATTAAAAAAAAGATAGAAGAACAAGTCACAAATTCCTACATAGTGAAATACTATAGGGAATTTCTTCTTTGAATATTGAAATCGTGGGTTGTATCAATTGAAATCGATGCTCAATCAGTCAAAATAATTCATTAGTTGCATTTTTATTGTTAGATATTAGGAGTATATGATATGACACGTTAAATGAACATGTGACATTCTAAATAAATCATACGTTGATCATCCATAAGATTAAAAACATATGAAATTTATTATTTAAAAAGTTTTCCTGACATTGACATGAAATACATGAATCTAACATATTGCGTAAGTTTTTGGGATATGATTATGAGTGAGATTCGGAATGTCACATGTTCATTTAACTCATTGCATCATCACATTTAAGGGACAAATTTCACATTTGGAAAATCAATTTGTCCATTTAGTCCTAAATTATGAGTGAGAATCTGGGTGTGGATTGTAGGGTCCCCTAATAAGGAAGCAAAATGGAAAGACAGGTAACAAAAGGAGCGTGTGAAAACAAAAGAGAAGAATAAAGCAAAGGAGATCCAATGACAGAAAACGAAAAAAGCCAAAGAATATTTAATGGCTCCTATGCCTCTATCAATTGTAATATAAAGAAAACATGACATAGAACACATAACATAACCAACTACAACTCTATAACCTCAAAAAAACACACACAGTTGCACACTTTCATTCTGTCCTGTTTCATTTCTCATTCTCAGCACAAAACAAAATACACAGAAGAAAAAAAGCTTCACTTTACAATACACTTGAAAAAAAGCTTCACTTTTATTTATTATTCTCATCAATCACACAATGCTGCTAAGAAACTCAATTTCCAAATACAGGAAGTTTTTCCAAAATACTCTAAACAACTTCAAGTCATTATTCTCTCCAAGTTACCAAAAAATTCCCAAAACACCCCCTCATAATCACTCCTCTTATAATGACTTGGAAAAATTCTACAGTGATTTCACTGAGAAATGGGATTCACAAAAAGGAAAATCAAAGAAAAGAAGAAAGAACAAAGATATGCTATCATCATCAACAACAAAGCAAGAAGAGGAACTACATGTACATAATCATAATGAAAACTTGGTTGCTTTGAACAATGCAAAGAAGAAGAATGAGATGGAGAAAAGTGAGGAATTGGAGGAGCAAAGGAATAAAAGAAGCTTAACACATCAAAGAGGAAACAAACAAGGTTCATCATCAATGTTTATATCTAAGAGTATGGTGGAAAAGAAGCTGAAAGAATTGGAAATGTTGGAGATGAGTAATGTGGATTATATATTAGACATTGAAGAGGTTCTTCATTACTATTCTAGACTCACTTGTCCTTCATATCTTGAAATTGTTGATAAATTCTTCGTGGAAATGTATTCGGAGTTCTTTGGTTGCCCTGAGACACCTGCTAGTGTTAACTCTACACTGAAGATGAGATCAGTCAGGTCTTAATTTGTTATGTTTCTGAATTTTTCTTGCAATATCGTCTAATGTTTTTTTAGATGATTCTTAAACAGTTTATTTATCTTCTTTGCAATGTTAATTAGTAATAAGTGTTTGGTGTGTTTATGTATTTATTTTGCTCAAGTATTTTGTTGACCAATGTATCAATTTGACATTCATAATCAAAGTTTAGAATACATTTTTTTTTACAAATTGCTTGGCTTTTTGAAAAAGTATACATATTTTTCAAGATTGTTTTGTGGACGGTGGTGGTCAGATATAAAGCTTTTCTTTTATTAGCTCAATCTGCGGAATGGCTAATGAGCTTTTTCTTTTGCATATCTTTATCCCTATTGCAAATGTGGATATTTTGTCCCTCCAATTGTTAAAGTACACTTTAATCCTAACTTTCAATAGCATATAAGTGCAGTGAAGTCTGAAAACCTTGACTGTAACACAAATATAATGTCATATTTGGACGTTTGGATTTATCTAGTCTAGTAAAAAAAAAGGGTCATATTTCATCTCATTTGTGTGGGCCGGAGTCCAATCCGGACATTACCTTAAAATTCCCGCGTCAATGGTATGCCAAATAGAACTTATTCTTACTCTCCAAAGCTAGCTATATTTATAAAACACCATTGGCAATGGCGTGTATTAAATTAACAATAATTTTCCAAATTTGTCCTTGAGATTATAAGGATGTATCAATTTAGTCTCTCATGTTATCAATACTTTAAGATGATCTTTGATATTGTAAAATTTCAATCAAATTTCAGTTTATTAATTATTCTTCGATTGATTTCGATTTAGTTAGTTCTTCATGGAAGGGAGCTGTTTGATATTGAAATGACAAACAAAACCTAACAATGGTCAAACTCGTGGCTAAGGTAAAGACAGTGGCAGCCTTGTGATTGATACCAGCATTTATAAGCTCAGACATTACCATAACAAGGATCTGAATATGAAGGTGATTGGTGAACATCGCTATGAGGATGCTTCGTAACAATAGCATGACACACACTAACTGCTTCATCCATTCTACCTTGAGCTTGAGCACAAAGTGCGGTTACTACTTATTAGCCTTGCAAAACTATGTTTACAGATACAGTATGTGTGACAGGTAAAACAATAGGAAAACAATTGGTTTGAATCATGTTAAAGAAAAAGTTGGTAGCATTATGGAGTCTCCTCAACGGGTGAGGCAATCTAGAACGGGCAAGAGGAGGAAATTGGATAGATGGATTAAATCATCAGAGGGGATATTTGGGAGGGTTGAATACATAATCTGTTTTCTCGAAAACGTGATGAACTCGGAAAGTATGAGCTTGTGTCTTTGGTCTGTTGATGAAACAAGAATCTAGCTAATGTCCTCAATTGTCAAACGATTGACGTGATGGAGGAACTATGTCTCTTCTCTCTTGGTTGTGGGTTCTCTACACTTAGAAATGCATAAAAGGTAAAGGGATAAAAAAAAAAATAGGAAATAAGTTTTTTTGAATGATTAGACGTGTTTTTACAGTAAAAACTAGGCCTATTGCCAAACAACGTGCGATCCTAAACCTCCGCCCAACGAATTTCTAACAGGTGTGAAGCAAAACAGAGAGCAACAGGTTAGAAATAGCAGGATTAGATCTAAATAGATGAATCCTCCTAAAAAATTCTACAAAATTAATAATGATGCGAATCTTACCCACAGCAACAAATGGCGATTAAGAAACCACAAAATTTATTAATAACAATGTCCTTGTTCGTGATGAAAAGAGGTCAACAAGACTAAAACAACATAGAAAGGGCGCCATATATGCGGAACATAAAGAAAACTCATACTTCTCATACATCAAACCCCTAATAAAGACATCAACTAATCGAAGCGACTACTGAAATCAAATAAAAAACTAACCACCAAAGCCAAAGTCAACACCAAAATCAAAATCAAACCCCCACGTAACAACAAAAACCAAACTTGAGTCAAATCCCCAAACTCCATCGTGAATGACCACAAAGGCAACTTTCACACGCATATCGCCCGTTTCTCACACCAAAATCCCTCGAACAAACCATTAAACTAACTAGAACCCCGACAAAAGCACCTCAACTCCTCTTCCTAGAGTTGAGCCAATTAAACATCCAATAATCACCTATTACAACACTCATTTGTAAACACCCATAATTTAGTTCGTTGTATCTAAGATATTTTCAAACACTCATTAAGAAACACCCATGATTTGTTTCGTTGTATCTATGTAGTTCCAACTTACAATGACACATTATTTTTAAGCACATTTAGCGTGAAGAAAACATATATGTTAATTGATTAGTTAATTTTAATTTTAATAAAAATTCATATGATGTACATACACTAAAATCTCCTCTTAAAAAACTTCTGAATATCCTTTTTGATGACATTTTGAGTACTTGCATGCATAAAATTATTATAACAGCTTTGTAGTTTTCCTTTTTTTAGTTTCGGCCCTCTTTCATTAATTACCTAACAAAAGTTTACGGTCCTTGAATTAATGTTTATGGGTATACTAACGACACTTGATAAGGAAACATAAAATATTAAGATTGTATTAGATTCAATAATATTTTAACTTTTAAAAAGTTAAATTCATTACATTCTACCATTTACTAATATAATATTTCACTCTTTAACCTTTTTTGATGTTTATTATTCTCTCTCTTCCCTTTTCTCTTTCCATTGTTTTTGACCAATGAAAAATGAAAAAAAAAAGTTCTTCAAATGGTTGTTCAAATGTCACTACTCAAAAACCATAAAACAAAAGTATAAAAATGAGATATAACGGCTCTTACCCGCCTAGTCCGTTTTGTCCCCACAGAATAGTAACACCTCCTTTATCGTACACATTCGGAGTGAGTCACTTTAGCTTAGAATAATACTCGCCATTCATTCATTCAATACTTGTTACCAAATTTATCGGCAAAATCACTCCTTCTAACGTTCATTTTTTATGTCGGCATAATTTATAATATAGCCAAACTCTTCTATCATCGTCGCGTAGGGTAACAAAGATCTTTTTCTTATTTCCATATATTTTTTTAATCATTACTCTTTCTTCTTCTTCTTCTTCTTCCACTGTGTGTATACTCTGCAACACATTGCTCCCTCCGTACTGCTGCTACTTTCTGACGAAACCTTTCTTTCAATGTCATTAACGAACATCGCATTTTGAACTTCTGAGTAGTGATTTTCCACAATGTTGGATGGATTACTTGGCAAAACCTTCTCCGCGAAATGGTTTGCCCTGTCCCTTGGTTTCATTCAATTATTTGCTATTTATTTTGTATGTTACTTGTTCTCTTATTCTGCTGTTATTGTTTTTCAGTAAACCGTTAATCAAAATGACCAAAAATCGTATTCAAGTCATTAAGAGGAAGAGAAGAGCCACAGAGAAGTTTCTCAAGAAAGATATTGCTGATCTTCTTCACAGTGGTCTAGATATCAATGCCTATGGAAGGGTACGTAATTCCTTTTTTAATTCTGCTTTTTGCTTTCTGTCGTTTATAGGTTAGGGCCAATTTTGATGAACTAATTATTTTGCAGCTTATAGCATAAGTACTTATTATATAACTTATTTTTTTCTATAATAAAAGATAAATTAACTCAAACTGTTTTCCTATAAGCTATAAGCTATTTCCATAAGCTATCCTCGAGAACTTATGGAAATAAGTTGAAAACAGCTTATGAAAATGTAATAAGCTGTTTTCGAAAATTCTCCCAAGCACTCTCAAAAGTGCTTATTCAGTAGATAAACTCAAATAAGGAAATCCAAACAAGCCTTAGGTTATGTTAGATTCTTCACTAAGCACGTTCTGTGGGGGCAATCTAGTGTTGTGCTTTGAAAAAAGCGTTGCTAGTTTTCATTGAGCAGTTGCTTATTTGAGACGAACTATTAATTTTAATTATTTAATGAAATGATCTCAATAAGTTTTGTTTTGGTTGCAATGTGGTACAATTAACAGGCTGAAGGACTCTTAGTTGAGTTGATTTTGTCATCTTGTTATGGTTTTGTGGAGAAATCATGTGAGCTTGTATTGAAGCATCTATCAGTCATGCAGAAGTTAAGGTAATTAGTTTCTGCCTAGATAGATATTCATGTCATTTCTTTATTTACTTTTCTAATTTTAGATTTTCATTTGACATTAGAGTTATTATGGCTGATAAGTTTGAATGCGATATTTTTTATTTTCTTTTTAGAAATGAGATTCCCTGCTGTTAATATTTGACGCATTCAGTGCATTTGTGGTCGTTGAATCAAGTTCATACGGTTTGAAATCTGAACAGTCCTCCGATCTTGATTCAACGATCACAAATGTGCTTACTTTGTGCATGCGTGAAACTTTTGACTGTGGGCAAACCTGGTCCATTTTTTTATTAGTTAGGTTAGTGCTCTTGGCAAGAACAACCTTTACTTTCTGCGGAATATGGATGAGAATTATGCTGTAGTTTGGCACTGTTATTTCTTTCGATATGATGATTAACAGAAATAACATAATTGTAGAAAATGATTGACCAAAAATATATTTTAACATATCTATCCATTTGTTTTTAGGATGACAGATATAATTTTGTTGTGGATACCTATATGTAGATTTCCCAAAATTATAATGAGTAGATAGCCCTTTTATAGTTTTCCTTAAAAATCAGAAGTTAGAATATTTTTATAAGTGGTTCCGTTTCTTTTACAGTGGCTGCCCTGAGGAATGTAGGGTGGCAGTATCATCTTTGATGTTTGCTGCTGCAAGATTTTCCGATTTACCAGAATTACGCGACCTTAGGCAAATATTTCAGGAGAGATATGGGAATTCCATAGAGTGTTTTGTCAATCAAGAGGTGGCTATTCATATTTTTAATTTTATTAGAACTTTACTTATCAATTAGTTCTCATGTTTTCTTCAACTCACTGACTAAGTTGCCAATTATCAGTTTGCTGCAAATCTGAATTCAAAGTCTTCTACATTAGAGAAGAAAGTCTGCTTGATGCAGGAAATTGCATCAGAGTTTTCAATCAACTGGGACTCCAAGGCTTTCGAAATAAGGATGTCAAGACCCTCTGCATTTGCACAGGTGCGTCTTTCTGTATTTCCTTTTCATTTTTGACTAGTTTCAGTGTCAGATTGAATTCTTAGCTAATTCTTACCATACTTGAAATTTTGAAAATGTATCTAAAGTTGTTATTATTTTTAACAAATGACTTGTACAGGGCCAGAGTGCTAGTATCTGTAACAATTTGTTTGATTATGATAAATCATCACTCAGCAAGGATTTTAGCCAGAAAGATGCAAAGAATGATGTTAAGTTGGAGAATGGCAAGGAAGCTGTTATCCTAAAGGGCCTAAACAGAGATTATCATGATCTTCAATATAAATCGACAGTCCCTGGAAATGGATCCAAACCATTACATGGTCGTGAAGTCCGTGGGAAAAAGGATGGCCATGATAATTCATTAACAGGAAAGCAAGAGGTTACTACTACAAAGAGTGATAGAAGCTATTGGAAGGAGGGTAATATGCTAAAACCAATTGGACGTTCATTTCAGGACAAAACATTGGAAAAATTTGAAGATGGTTTCAAGCTGCATGACAGTTTGGGGAATATGACCCCTCCAAGAAAAAGCCAGGACACTGCAACTTCTACTCGAATAGGATCACGTTTCAGGAGTAATGTGAAAGAGCCATGCGCTGGCCCGCCTGATACTGGTAAATCTGAGAGAAAAGTTCAACATGATGAAACGCCTATGCTAAAGCCTTGCTTTAGTAATATCATTCCACCTCCATATGTTAAACATGTTTCTAAGCATCAGAACAGAACACGTGGAGTCAATGTAGTATCTCCACATACCGACAGTGACGGCTTCTTTACATGTCCTTCAGTTCACGAAAACTCTGATGCTGCTTCTATGTCAGAGAGGACCCAAATTGGTTTGAATAAGTCTGACCTGGATTGGCAGGCCAGTAGACACGAGAGACTGAGCAAACAGAGTCCTAAAAAGGAACTCTATTTTCATGAGGATTCTAAAGAAATCCGTAAGTTAAAAGCAAAATCTACAAGGAGAAAGCACTCAAGATCACGAACTAGTCACTATGATGCCCCTAATGTAGATACTGAACTTGTGAGAAAAGCAAGGAGCAGAAGCAGGAGACGAGGTGAATCAAGACGTGGTCTGCGAAATTTGTTTGTTGATGAGCAGCATCAAAATGCTGAAGAGGAAAGGGTAATAGATAAATTACTGATTCATTATAGCAAAAAACCATCTATTCTAAAGCCTGAAATAGTAAGAAAAAAGTCAAACAGTCACCATGAACATAAAATGGATAATTCAACTCGGGAACTACTACAGAATGGAAATGGAGATGGATCTGATGAGACACCAGAGATAGTTACCCTTCCCCTACGATCAGTTTCCCTTCCTCGTGAACATACTAGAGTAATAGAAGCTAAGAAAGATTTTGTTCGCGCTGCTTCATTTCAGCCAGATAGATTGCACGAAACTCGACATGTGCATCCTAAGTTGCCTGACTATGATGATTTAGCAACTAGGCTTGCCGCTTTGAGAGGAGGATAAGGTTAAGGACAGAAACAGAGTGAGTAAATGCTCCTCCCTCGTCAGCACAATTGCATTTAATATGATTATCACACATCAATCTTATACACACCTGGTGGTGCTGTTATTGCAAAATGTTTAGTTCTTTTGATATGTACTAAGTACTAATAGGATACAGGTGAGTAAATGTCTAGTCCTATCTATGTTGGTTGACAATTTGCCACTACTATAGGATACAAGCAATCTCCATTCATTTTTTCCTACCACGATTGTAAAAGTAGCTGTAAGTTATTACAAAAGTTGACATTTTTCTTACTTTCTTTGGGTTGAGGCTGAAAGGATATTGGGATAGGCGCTATTGTTTCATAGCTTTTGCTCATCTCGTATCCCCTCCTCCCTTTGTACAATGTTATTAGCATATTTAAACATATATTATTTTATAGTTGTATAATTTGTAAACGTAATGTCGTATTATTGTTTGATTGGTCTTGAGATGCCTTCTATGTCCTTTGGCTGCATTTAGAATTTTTTTTTTCTCAACCTTAGCCTTTCTAAGGTAACAGAAAGTAATTTTCTTTTCTTCAACTCCAGCCCCTTCTTTCTAAGGTAACAGAAAGTAAGTTGTTTCATCAAGATGTCTCTCTTGCTCTCCTTGAAGTCCTTTCTTTCTTCATGTATATATCTTTATCAAACTAGAAATCATATCATCCTTTAATTCTTTATAAACGAGCAAGACAACATTAAAAACTTAAAGAAAAGGCTTCACCTATGAGAGCTTAGAATGAGAACTAATAAGTTCGTCAATACAAAATGTTACCATCTGAGTACACTTTGGGTGTGAGATCTTACATTACAATGTACACTGAACAAACGTATGTTCTTCTTGAGTGAGTTTGAGTACAATATAGTATATGTCTTATAAAAGATTAAAGGCACACCGTTAAGCTTAAGCACAACAAAATAGTCGTCTTCTAGTTTCTTGAGTTCTGCCATGCAGCTTTATCCCAGTTTGACGTGAAGGGTTGGCTTTTGCCAATCTCTTAGCTGCAAAATATTTGTTTTTGTAAGTAAGAAACCTGAACACGAGCATTAAGTCATTTGGGTCAGTGTATTCAGATGTTGATGTCTAAAATATCACAACCAATAGAATTTGCAGTGGAGATTAATGCATCTAAAGCAAGTGAGCAACAAGGAAATTTCATTACTGTAGTTCCATTGGCTAAAATTCATTTAAGGTATGTTTGGTATAAGAAAACATTTTCTGTTTTAATTTTGTACTTTTACTTTCAATTGCAAAACTGTCTCTTGCTTACACTTTGTTTCTTGTAATTAATAGTACGGTCAATTTTGTAATTAAAAGTAAAAACAGAAAATCAAATGTTAGTCTCTTAAGTTTTTCTCATTCTTGCATTGCATGCATATGAACTAATGAATTTCTTCTTGCTGTTTGGTCTTCTTTAACATAACAAATGGCAAGAACTTTAGAACATACAATTGAAAAAAATGTCAGTGTATATGTTCTTAAAACATGTCATGTGACACTGCCTCTTTTCCAAAATGCATAAAAAGGGTTGATGTTAAATTATTGTTTTACCTATTTCATAGAAGAGCTCGTTGACATTCTGTGCTGTTTTTGCTGAAGTTTCAAAGAAAGACATGCCATTTTCTTTGGCATATTCCTCACCCTCCTGCAACCATCATATGAAAGATAGTAGTATAAAAAAAAATCTGTTAGCTGTCTATAGGGGAGAGGGTCGACTAGTCTGTATTCCCGCGTTTTATAATGTTGAGACGGTATTTTACTAGAAATAATACCTCATTTCCAACTTTTCTCTGTTCTTCCAAATCAGCCTTGTTAGCCACCAAAAACATTATCAAATTTGGATTTGCTGAAATAGTTTATTCAATTTAAGTAAACTGCTAAATTAGTAATCATAATGTAGAGTTGTAACAAGTTGCATGATCAACATTATATAGCCCAAATATTCACAAATGTTTCTCTAGTTTGTTCACATGATATTTACTTTTTGACTGTTCCATTACCTTGTCTTTGCACTTCTCGAACCCACTTCTTTGCCCGTACAAAAGAATCCTGAGAAAGAAAATGCACCATTTATTTCGTTGATATGATATCTTGTCACTTTGAATGATATTTTAGAGATGGAAATATTTGTAGCACAGATGCAATTAATTATTGTTATCTTTATTGAACAGCTTCGTGACAGGTCATGTGAATGAAAATTCTTTGCTTTCTAGTACATATTTCAAACAACTAATCATCACAAGCTAAATAAAAACGATTGCCTATAAAATGCTGCCATAAACATCACTTATAAAGTGGATTTTAGTTACCATGCTTGTAATGTCATATACAACTATAGCAGCAGCAGAGCCACGATAATACATAGGAGCCAAACTGTGGTATCTTTCTTGCCCTGCTGTGTCCCATATATCAAACTTCACAGTGGCTTCATTTAAAGACAAAACCTGTGTGAAAAATGCCGCTCCGATTGTTGATTCCTGCACACATTCATTTAAGGTAATCCAATTTAAATTATCTACTTTTTTATCAATAATTTGAGTCATCTATAATGACGTGAAGACATAAAGAAAATGAACAATCATATTTAGCAACCTGGTATTCCGAAAATTGACCTTTGACAAATCTAAGAACCAAACTCGTCTTCCCCGTTCCCATGTCCCCTAGTAGTACCTGGAAAGTCATGCATAATTTTAATAACTTGAGATAAATTTTGTGCTAATTAAGCATGCCATTTTGATCATATGAAACTAATCAGCAAAGTAGTAGTCTCAAGTAGGTAGTTTGATTAGTGAGCTAAGGAATATCAGAAGTTTTAAATAAAAGATTCAGAGTTTAAGCCCTGAAAACTAACATAACCATTAATTTACTAACATTTGTTTATAAAAAAAAATAACGCAAAATAGTATCGAGCTTAAACTGATTAATGGATAGATATATATCGTTAGCAGATTAAAGAGGTGCACAAGTTATTTTCCATATTCCTTCAAAAAAAAAAAAGAAGTTATTTTCCATACATTAAGCAGCTGTTGCTATGACATAATTAATCACATGTAATAAGTTTGCTAGAATCCAACATAGATTTTGTACAAGATATTATGTGAACATAAATTACTTGTACAAACTATTTGCTTCTCATGTCCCGGTACGTGTAACATGTTGTTCTGGCTTAATGCGAAATAGGAGCAATTCAATTCTTTAATGGAGCTGATTCTTATTTTACAAAAAAATAAAAATAAATAAGGAGGACATACCCACCAGTTTGGCTTGTAAACTCTTATTCCTTGCCATAGCTTAGCTGATCAGTGGGAAAAAAATGGAGAAAATCCGATTGTGGCACCAGAAAAGGCTTTTCAAAGATTGAAAAGTGATTACAATGAAATGTTAGCAATGAACAAATATGAGAGCTGGAAATCTGATATTAAAATAGGCTGCTGAAATCGTAGAAGAATATGGTAGTTTGATAATTTGACTGGTAAGTTAACTAATTATACATTTTGTTGATACTATCAACTGCTTGTATCTTATTTCATTTTGGGTATACCTTCTTAAAACGTTACTTTGAACCTAACTTATTCATGTCAAGGTAGATATGTACTATACACACAAACACACGTATGCATGTGTGTGCATATATAATTAGCAATTGCTTCTAATTTTTTCACTTAGCTTGCATTATTTTTTATTTTGCGTGATAACTCTACCCTCGCATATTTTTCATATATATGGTTAAGGTTAGATATTATAGTTGCTATATACAGGATTTTTGCACGAAAAAAGGTACCTATGAACATAATTTTCTTTGGTAATAACTCTTGCTCGGTCCAAGACTTAGGTTATATGGGGAAAGGGGAATGATATTTGTACAATTAATATTAAACAACTTTGGTGACAACCACTTTTCTCCTATTGTGATTGGACAAAAACATTGGAGAGAGAAAGAAGAAGAGAGAGAATAAAAACACATGTGAGTATGAGAGAGAGGGTTGTTTCAAAAGTTGTCAAAAATGGTTGTACAAATATCATTTCTCATGGGGAGGGAAAAAGTTGCAGGTACTCTTCATGGTTGTTTATGAATGAGCACTTCTACATGGACCACCTTAGATGACGTACACCCTTTGACACCCACACACAATTGCGACACGTGGCAAAAACATTGAAAGAAGAGATAAAAAGGGATGATGATGTGATGTGAAATTACTAAAACACCCCTGACATATGGAGTGTACATGAAAGGTATATAAAAGAGGGTGTCTACCTATCTTTTTCCTTTATGAATTGGGTGATTGGGTCTACATACATGGTCCACTACAAAAACTTTATGGAAATTGCTTTTCTAACATCAAAAACTTCCTAAAAACACATGTAAAATACTAAAATGTCCCTAGTGGTAGTTAACTACCACTGGCTTATAACTAGAAAACCGGCGGTAGTTAACTACCGCTGGGCTTTTTAGTCTTTTTCATGTGTTTCTAGGAAACATTCAATGTCAGATAAGCAACCATCAAACTTATGTGTGTGGTAAGAAAAAAAATTGTTAAGTAGTCTAATGGTTAGTGCTCACACATTATAAATGTGGTGAAGTGGAGAATCTAGAGTTCAATGTCCCTACCAACTGAGCTAAACTCACGGAAACTATGTAGTAGGGTGATAAAAATTGATTTTAAATTATTGATTATGTAAAGTTGATGTTGGTTAAAATTGAGTTGAATATAACTGATTTATATTTGGATATATTTGTGTAAAATTGGTTTGAACAATAATTTTAAGGCTAAAAGAGTACATAGGTCAAAAGCTTCAATGTCAATATAAAATTTAGAATCAATTCTACAAACAAAAAATTTATTTGGAAACATTCTAACATTCAATTTTAATCCTCTAAAATCAATTTTTTTTCTCATTCAAAAATGGACGCAAACATACGCTATAGTTGCCTATGTGCGTCAATACAAATTGGCTCGCGTAGGGATGTCAATTAGTACCCATGGGTAGAGATAGTATGATACTCGTTTCTGCCTCGTTGGATAAATATGATACCCGTGTCCGCCTTGTACCCTCGTGGATACCCACTATGCGGGTACCCGCGGGTATTGAGGTTTCCATGGGTACCCATGGTTTTTTTTTTGTATAAATAATAACTTTATTTTAATCACCGTAAAACTTCAACTTTTAAAATCCATACATAATCTATATGATATGTTTTATGATGTGAATGAAGGGGAAACAGTAAACTTAATAAGATGAATTAAAAAATAAAAATAAAAATAGGTTATTAATGAGGAATCTTAGGTGGGCGGTAAATTTTCTTCCATAAGGTAAGTAATAAGATAAGATAAGATATATAGCGATATTTTAGTAATTTACTTAATTTATTATCGGGCATCAGTACCTATAGGTATGGGTGCAATCAAATTCGTGTCTGTATCCATATCATAATGGGTAGTCAAATACCCGTTTATTATATCCGTGGATACCTCGTGTCTGTGACGGATTTTACCCACGGGTACCCGTGAGCATGAGTATTTTTGCCACCCCTAGGCTCACGACAATAAATTGATGAAGATTCCTTTTTGGACCCCCAATATCTCACGGCTCCCCTGAAATTCGGTCTTTGCCCCTGCTATAAACGTTCGAGAGATACGTATTGAACCGCTCAATATGTTTTGAAAATTATTTCTCGACCGGATCATTTTATACGTCAAAAACAATTGATTTTACTTTCATTTTCATTTTTGCGCTCAATCTCAATATTCTCTAAACTATTAGCCAACCCAATTTAGTTCATATTTTTAGTGAGGCAGGAGAAATATAATATAGAGAAAGTATCGTGTAGGCACAAGTATTTAGGCACAAAATTTAGACACACACATAAATCAAAAAAATTAAAAGATAAATAAAATAGTCACATCAATCAATATCACTTTAATAATTTTCTTTTTAATTTTTTTAGCTTCATGAGTCTAAACGTGAGGTGTTGGTCCTATGATCAAATAAGAGTTTCTCTATGGTTCAACCCACCAAGAGTTAGTAAGTAACTAAGTGGATTGGCTTATTTAAATATTTTGAAAGTATAAATAAGAAACATGCAAATAATATGGAAAACAATAAAATAAATATGAAATCATATTTTATTTATAAAGATGATTAAAAAACTTTAAAAAGTAAAACACATCAGTGTGGCCACTGGGCTCAACTCACCATGAATTCACTTTGGGTCCAAATAATCTAAAAAATATATGGATTATATTTTTTTCTCACTTTTAACACTAGTAGGACATAAGCAAATTAGGTCGAGCTAAATTTTATAAAGTTTAATACTAGTTTAATAAAATAAAATGAAAAGTTAAATCTCAACTCTAACATGGTACCTCTCACAAGTTTATTTTGAGGATTAATTAGCAGTCTAATCCTTTTAACTAAACATGTTTTTAATAAAATACTCTTTAAAAGTGTTTCTAATAAAATAGTGGCCTTAATTGTCAATATGGTCGGATGGTTGCGTAGGTTAGACTATAAGCACTTAAAAAATTGTTGTTTACACTAAAAGATTTGATATCATACACCTAAAAATGATCAAAATACCATCAACGATAGTTAATTACCATTCACTCTTTTAAAAAAATTAAACAACAAATTGCAGTTAGCTGCAGTTGAGAGCATTAAAGATCATTTCCAAATATGAGATAGTCCTTGAAGTGTAAAGAGCAATGTTCAAGCAATTATCCACGGTTGGGCTTATTTCCATTTTCCATCGTTAACTTAAGATGCGGATAATCTAATTGAGGGGTGAATTGTAAAGTAAAAGATGTAACTTTTAATTTAATTTAGTTTGAGTACTTAAAGTTATAACATGATTAACATCTACAATTATACAAATATACATTTATTTTAATTTCCATTTTCCATCGTTAACTTAAGATGTGGATAATCTAATTGAGGGGTGAATTGTAAAGTAAAGGATGTAACTTTTAATTTAATTTAGTTTGATTTGATTACTTAAAGTTATAACATGATTAACATCTACAATTATACAAATATACATTTATTTTATAATTTACATATCCAGTAAGTAATCATAATCCTTCGTCCTTTCACTACCAAAAAAAAATCCTTCGTCCTTTTAAAAAAAAAAACATAATCCTTCGCTTTCACAAACCACAAACCAAATCAACTAACTTAATCATTTTTTTTTTAAGGGTCCACTTAATCCTAGAAACTAGAATATGGTCCTAGTCGTCTCTTACTAATCAAGTTTGTCTGATTGTTAGTCTCGTGACTCGTCACCTACATATTGTCATGTTGTACTGTACATATTACAAAGGGCCTACTGCGAGACTCAACATGGAGCGACCCTACCTTACAAATTAAAATACCCTACATTATTCATAAAAATCCAAGTTATTGATTTCTTTTCTTTAGTTATTCATCAATAAAAATTCATACTTTTCACATACTTCCCCCTTCAAAAGTTTTTGCGTTTTCTTAACGGTCGGTAATAGTAGGTTATACATGCCATCCTTCTATCTTCTCTTGGATCAAATGCAATATTGACAGGAAATATGCTCTTTATCCAAACATTTTTCTCATTCTCAAGTGAAAGACTAAAATACCCCTACACATGTTAACTCACGCTAGTACAAATGTCAACGTAAGTTAACAAACGATGCGTGAGTTAACTCACGTTCATAGCAAACAGCAGTTCCTGCATTAAATGCAATCAATTCCTGAACAAACTTTGAAAAAGTCTAGAATGACCCGTAATCACGCCACATTCATAACTTAACCGAATTACGTCAGTTTAACAATATTATAGATGACACGACATAATCGATCCAAATTACACAAAATCATTGTTTTTCTCACAATCACATAATCACTAATAAACGATCCAAACAGTCCAAATTACACAAATTTGCCGGTAATGACCCGTAATCACTTAAACACACTTAATGACACGTAAACAATCCAAATTACACCAATTTGTCCATAAATTTCTAAAATTACATAATCTCACATAAACGGTCAAAATGACCCAAATTCATCGTTAAATTACATAAACACAAATTCATTAAAATTCAACGATACGGACACAAATCTGGAAAATATTACACTATTGCACTTAAATAAATACTACACTTCAACGGATCGGACAAAAAGATACAAAGTGTTATTCTCAACCATTAACCTAAACATGTAATCAACGTCGCTATCATCTTTGAGAAGTTGTGGATAATACACGGTCTTCCAGAAGCCCTCTTCCTTATCCTCCCCCAAGTCCACGCCTGACACATTTACTATCACATCACGTGTTCTATGATTTGAACCAATATGGATAAAGAAGTCGTCAAGTTTTGCCTTCAACTTGTCCAACTTGTCGGTGAGGTTTACAATGAACCAAGCCCTCTTTTTCACATCTACTTAGTGTGACTTAACTTCCGCTGCGTGAGTTAACCCACGCTACGTAAGTTAAGCTACATAAGGGTATTTTGGTCATTTCATTTGGGAATGAGCAAAACCTTTTGGGTAAAGAGCGGAATTCTATTGACAACTAATGTTGTTAAAAATGGGTTGGGCCTAAAAAGGATGGCCCACACAGGCCGGGCTCAAGAATCTGCGGCCCAGTTATAAATGGGCTGGGGCGGTCTGACCCATTTATGTAGTTGGTCCACTCGAGCTAGGTTGGCCCGGCCATCCCATTTGACACCACAATAAAAGGTTGTCTTAGATCAGATGACTGTGTTGGTATTTTTAGAGATAATAATAGCGTTGTTGTAGGTTGTTTTGCTCAAAATTTAAATGTGTCTACTGCTTTCTATGCAGGGTTAATTGAGCTAGATATGTAATTGAGATAGCTTCGAAAAAGGGATGAATCTCTCTTTGGTTGGAAATAAATTATCAATTGGTTACTTTGACTTTTAAGAATCACTATCTTACTTGTTGGTCAGGTTAAGAAACATATGACTGAATTGTTTTTAGTTAATTAGAAATATGTGATTCATTATTTCTCATATCTTCAGACAAGACACTTTTATGTAGACAATATTTGATTTCCTTGGATTCCAGAATAATGGTTTTGATTTGGTGGAACCATATCATTTACTTGTGTTTTAGATTTATCTAACTGAAATAGGTTAGGGCTACTTGATTTTCGTTTCTACTAATATATTTCAAGGGTTCGAACTTTTGTTTACTCTGAACTTTTTTTCCTCAGTGGGTTTTATTCCATTGATTTTTCTAGTAAGGTTTTTAAGGAGATGGATGTTGTTTATACCCTTGATTGTTTACTTGTGATGTTGACCTAGTCCCCGTTATTTGTAATTTATTTTTTCTTTTCTGAATAAATTTTAAAATGCATGCACCTTTGTAAACAAA
>Ga0228711_1002018_pt1 | contig 30816 bp, 12 predicted proteins | sample MedpolnodulmetaG_2_FD_177996 | JGI IMG/M metagenome (GOLD analysis project Ga0228711, IMG submission 177996) | Root nodule microbial communities from Medicago polymorpha collected in Santa Monica, California, United States - brown nodules | ecosystem: Host-associated > Plants > Roots > Nodule... | reverse complement strand
GGGGGGATGAGGGGTTTGATTGCTGATATCAGCCAATGAAGCAGGATATGATCTTGTCGCCGTCCATGCCCATCTGAACATGAAAATAGGGCATTGTTTTATTCTCGTTATACTTGTTTGTTGCATTCCTCCTCCTTTTTTTATTTCTGTATTGCTGTTTGTTTGATCAAAATGTTGTACACGCGTGAAAAAGTGATACCTTTTCTGTCAATTTTATCTTTTCATTTATGGTTTGAAAAATTATTGACTTGTGTTGTGCATCCTTGTGAAATGCAAGTGAATTTTTCTCAATTTTGATGCTGTCCCATGTCATTATGTCGTGGGACAAGGACCTACTTTTTCTGTCAGATGGGCCATGTATATTGTATAAGCTCCCAATTCTCATTAAAATGACCAGAGTTTTCTGTTCTGGCTGTACAAATAAATGTGGCAACATCATTGGTAAAAGAGGCCCTGTGTGATTCTTTATTGTTTGAATCTATTAAGGTGTAGGAGTATGACTGGATACATGTCCCATATTTCCTCTTAACTATGTACTTAATTATGTACTTAATTTGACGGGAAATATATATGTTTGGTGTAATTATTTTCTCATGTAGTTAGTGTTTGCACTAGTTCACTTTCTTTCCCTGGTTTGTTAGTTTTTCCCCAAGAGTAAGTCTGTATCAAGCCATATTTAAATATAATTCAATGTGGGAAAGTAGTATTGGAAATATTACATTTGTATGTTTGGTACAAGTTGTAATCTATATATAACACCTTGGTATTATAGATTCCTTAGAATCTTGTTTACCCATGTGTTTCCCACTTTCTATTCACATGTTAAACAGTGGAAATCTTAGGCACAGTTTACTTGTAATATTTCCAGGTTTCATTTTCTTAACTTTGTGTTCATTTCAAATTGCAAATAAGGAGATAGAAGACTCATGTAGTGTGAATAATTGTGATTGACTGCTAGAAAAAAGATAGACGGATAGCAAGGGAAAATGCATTTTTAGGAACAATGGAAACATTGTTTTGGCCTTCTCTTGAAATGCTGAATTTGTTCTGAAAAAATGTAGAAGAAAACCGTGAGGGAAGTATTAAATCTAGATTCTATCATGTTTATCAGTTGAAGTCAATAATGAAAATAGGAAACGTTAAAAAGTAAATGAGCCCTTATACTTCTGTGGGAATGGAAATTATTTTTTAACACTTCAATCAAACTCTAACTTCCCACTTTCACTTTACTACCTACCATTTTTGTATATTTTTAATTCTGTTTACTGTGTACTAATTTTTTTGAAGTAACTCCCAGGAAGATTAGTATTTACCAAACATTGTAAACTATACCTGGGAATAATATCCCTCTTAATAATGTGCCCGCATTGTAAACTATACCTGGGAATAATAATCCTCTTAATAATGTTCCCAGGTACATCAGTACTGTTAATACAATTTTATGCTCAAGCAGATGTCCCCTTGGTAGATTTTCATACTTTAAACTAGAGAACGGTAATTAGTTTCCATTTCATTGGATTTAGTATTGAAAGTTTCATCCAACTTGTAAGTGCTTTCTCTTTTGCCAACAGATTCATGCATATATCACGGTACCATTTTTATTTTATTTTTTGAACTACAATGTGATTCAGTCAATAGGTTTTGTCCTGGACTTTGTTTATGCATGTAATTATCTGCTGATTCAGTAGTCATATAAAACATTGTACTGTAGCTTATTTTCTTTAAATGTTCTTCAAAAAAACTTATTTTCTTGAAATGTTACAGGGTCAAAGAGATGTCTCCTGCATCCCGATCTAAGTCTAAAGACAAAAAGGCTAGCAAGGAAACTCCAAAGGCTTCTGCGAAGTCCACAGGATCTGGCAGTGCAACAGCTGGTATTCCAGCGAGTGCATACAATCCATTATTAGGAACATTCCATACTTTGGACACATCAGCGATACCCTCTACCTCACCAATGCATTCTAATGGTCGTTTTCGGAACATAGATGAGACAGATGAACATCCTGGCAGCTTGGTGGTAGCTGGTGTTGAGTATGATTCTGTTTCTAACAATGGTAGTTGGTCTGGGGAGTCTGAAGAGCATAAAGAGAAAACTTCTAATCCTCCTGTTAAACCGGAAGTAGTTCCTGGAGCTGATAATGACAAGCGAGAGAAAATCCGCCAAAAGAATGAGAGAAAACATCAACGGCAGAAGGAAAGGCGAGCACAGGAGCTACGTGAGCGGTGCAGAAGTTATCTTATGTCAAGGAAACTTGAGACACTTGCTCAACAGTTCGTGGCTATGGGATTTTCTCATGAACGGGCAACAATGGCACTGGTATTGAATGAAGGTAGGGTGGAGGAATCAGTTGCATGGCTATTTGAAAGTAATGATGAAGCGGATGGTCAAAATGATAAAACCACAGGTAAGGGCAGTTTGAAAATTGACATATCAGAAGAACTTGCTAGGATTGCAGACATGGAAATTAGGTATGGATGTTCAAAACAGGAGGTTGAAAGAGTCATCGTTTCCTGTGAGGGTGATCTTGAAAAGGCTGCAGAGATCTTGAGGGAATCGAAACATGATCCACCATCTGCTCCACCAAAGCCAGAGGAAACTGGCGATCCTCCTATCATCAACAATGGTAAGCAGTCAGGAGTTTCTAGTCAGAACCCAAGGTCACAAACAAAACCTGTTCCTTCTCTGAACCAACTCAGAATAGATGAAAAAGATTTTAACTATACAAAAGCAGCAATTACAAATGGAGTATCTTCAGAATCCAGTAGCAAAAATATACAACCTCTAAAGAGAATGCTGCCTAAGTCTGAATGGGTAAAGCCACAACAGGCCACTATATTATCTGACAAAAGGTGGCCTGGTGCAGGATCTAATCCTTCTGTTTCATATTCACTGGCTTCACCGTTGCAAGTGGCTCCGCCATCTGCTAAGACTGAAGCTCGTTATGTGTCTGTTGGGGGTGATTATAAAAATCTTCAACCTGGAGCAGCCAAGGAACCCATAGTTGTAATGCAGCGGCCCCAAACTGTAAATGCAAAGCAGGTTCCAGCCTCAAGCAATAGTTCATCACCTCCTGGAATGTCTGCCAGTTGGTATCCAACTAACAGTGTAGAAGCTATGAGGTCTAATGTGTTTTTACCTCAAGCTCCTAGTACTAGAAATCCTAGTCCAAACTATCTTAGTTCTAATCAAATGTATCACCAACTTCAATATCAACCTCAACAACAGTTTGTTGCTGGCAGCAGTAGCAACTCAGTAGATCCTCAAGCAACCAACCGAGGGAATAGCAATTGGAATAGGGCGGGTGCGTCTCCAACGCTTGCTGCTGCTTCTTCTCTAGGTCTCTTTCCAGGGAAAGGGTCGGCAGCCACATCAGGGGCATCTTCTCCGGTCGACTGGAGCACTGGCGGGTCGATGCAGTTTGATTACACCAGCATAGACTGGTCTTTGGATAGAGGTTTATCTTCACCAGGGTCAAATGCTTTATGGTTAGGGCTTTCACCTTTTACAAAGAGTAGGGCTCAAAAGTATGATTCAAATGCTTCTGGAGGTGTTGCTCAACAACAGACAATGAGATCATTGCCCTCAAATGGTTCATTGCTCTCAAATGGTAGTACTGTCCCGATGGCTGGATTGCAAGATGGCGGAGCAGCTTCTGCTGAAACTTCTGCTGCTGGTTCCCGGGAGTGGAGTTCTCCTTTTGAAGGAAAAGATCTTTTTAGTTTACCGAGACAGTTTGTTTCTTCTCCATCTCGGTAAAATGATAGGGAGCTAAAATGAATGAATGAATAAAATGAAAGAAAAACCCAAAAATGTGTGTGGATTTGTTGTTGGCTCTTTTGATTTACAGTTTATGTTTTGTTGGTGGTAAGTTTCAGTGGGAGGGGCAAGCATCCAAGAAATTTACGCTCACATGCACATTTGCACATTCACACTCGCCACTCATCCAATGAGTAATTAAACAATGCCTGAACTTTTTAAGTAAAAATAAGTAATGCAACAGCGACGACAGTAATAACAAACACTGTCTAGTTTTATGGCTGTAGAACTGGAATGTAACGTGATAAATAGACGTTGACATAAGGGTCGGAGGTTTTTTTGGGCTTAGTTAACAATTTTATATTTTTATTTTTATAGTGAAGCTCGACGTAGGGATTAAAAGCTTCATCCTAGAACGTTAATGCCAAACTTCTAATGATTTCTAAAACGCTGATCGTTTTGCAATTCATGTCTAATGCAACTGGTAATCAAGAGCATGTTTTCAACCTACGACGTCAAAATTACAAGGTCAAGAGCATGTTGTTGAAAACGCGTTCTTGATTACCAGTAGCAGCGTAATTATGTTATGTATCCACTCAAGGTCCTATTATGACAGCAAATTGATTAAAATGTTGCATCCAAATTCATCAAAATGTAAATAAAAAAGTCGTTCCTAAAATTAATAAATCGCATGATTACTTTTTATCGGTGTTCTGGATATATTTGTGAGAAATAACTCGTTAAATTTTGGATTTTTTAATCATACCAAACTGTATGTATAGAATTTGTCTTTTACTGTATTGGTCCTTACTGAAATTGATGTATCAAGTTTTTTTCCTTCTTTCCATAGTAATAATCGTATTATGAATACATAATATTTACCGTTGTTTGGCAGGGATCAATCACTGTTGAAACGTATTAAGCACTTAAGTTAAATTGCTTCCTTCAAACAATAGCTCTTCATACACAAGAGCATTTAACCTCATGCTTAAAGCGCTTGGATTTTTTACTACCCGTTTAAGCATGGATTTTTTACTACCCAAACCAATTACGTGTTGGTGAAATTTTGAAACGCGTTGAACATTTAAGTTGAATTGTTTCTTTCAAACATATCTATCTCTTCATATACAATGAGCTTCTAATCCCATGTTTAAAGCGTTTGGATTTTTTAACCACTTACTTAAAGCGCATTGATTTTTCACTACTCAATCCAACTACATGTCGGTAAAATTTTAAAACTCATTAAACACTTAAGCTGAATTGTTTCCTTCAAACAATATCTCTTCATACACGAGAACTTTTAACCAATTGTTAGGGATCAAGATCGCAACTTCCTAATATTTAGGAGGTCAAAATTGTTATTAAATCAATTTCTTACTACTCAACCCCACTACTTGCTGTGAAGTCAATATATTCCATTTTTATAAGCATTAAAATATATTAGTGACCCTAAAATACTAGTTAATAAATACTAATCGACTATTGAATAACCTTGTGCTTTGTAAATATTATCAGTATAATTTTTTTTGTAAATATTGTATTTTCTTCTTTTTGGTAACCAAACGGGATTATGGTAGAATCTTAAAACAAAAAGAACTTGTAAAAAAGTAGAAAAGAAATATCATTCACCTTTTTATCCCTCAAAGAATATCATTGAGCTTTTTGTTATATTTTTTTTGATAAAATATCATTCACCTTTTAATTTAGTAAAAAAAAATTAATATTTTTCCCAGCAATATAATTTTAACTTTTAGTTAAGTACCTTGGATATATCAAAAATAAAAAAGTTATGTAGAGTGGGTCTGTTTTAATTGTTTTTTATTAGTATTATATATTTAATGCTACGCCAATTAACATGTAATCCGTAGTAGCTCACCTGATCAAATTCTGACGTTGAATTTCCGGGTCCGATTTCCGGCTACGGAAATATATTTTTCCTTTATTTTAAAAATACATATTTGATATTTTGTTTGATTTATGTGTGGAAAAGACTTGTGAATTCAATTATAAGTTAACTAGTTAGTGGCACAATTATTGGGTTAACTCAGAATTCAATAATTTTTTTGAAGAAACTCGGAAATCAATAACGGGTTGAATCCCCGCTATGGAAATCTTTTTTATTTTATTTACTTTGAAAAATCTTTATATTGATTGATGTCGTATTATTGAAGACTAACTTCGTTATCTAATTCAGGATTGACATCATATCGTGCCAGTTCGAGCTCAAACTTTCGAACGGACTCAATCCCTAGATTTAGTAATGCATACATGATATAAAGGTAAACTAAGACGGTCTGATTGGGTTTCCTGTCATTGAACCAAGGTGAAACCTTAATTTTAGTGGTGAGTACACGATATGCTTAGAGAGAGTCTAACTTCTCTCTAAAAACAGATGTGAGCTTCAATTTTTTACATTAATATATGCAAAATGTCACATGTTTATTCGACATGTAATGTCATGTGGGATCCATTTTAATACACATTAGTAAAATAATTTTGAAGAGGTATTTACCAATTTTTGAAATATAGAAACTATTTTGGTCGACAATCACAATTTTGAAGAACAATTTACTCTCAAATTTAAACAGACACCTCTACACATTTTTTAAATCTTATGTGCAAAGTTATTTTCATGCAAAAAATATCAAATTTTCTGTGTTTTTTTCATCTAAAATAAAAAAGTGATTAAAATAGTACATTTTCATAATGTAGATTTTTTTTTGAACAAGCCAAAATGAGATATAATAACAATAGTTTTGTACCCTAGCACAAGAAGTGTCAAAAGAAACAAAACAAAGTTACAACAAAGTTCTGATCAAAACAGAAAAGGAAAACAAAAAGAGCAAATCAGCCAATCCCCAAACAAGCAAAGAGACGCTGCCACCACATATGAAAACCAAATGGAAAGCACACATTTCTTGCTTTCAACCATTTGAGAGATGTAATCTTAACCTTCTCAAGTAATTGCACTGTTGTTCTTGCTGTGTTAGCAAACAGTCTTTGGTTTCTTTCATTCCAAAGAACCCAAATAGCACAAAGCCAAATCAATTGAAGAAAAGACCTTCTTGGAGTATAACCACCTGAAGAATAAACAAACTGATAATAATGGTCCAAAATCTGTTGGGGGTCCACAGAAAACACACCAATCCAAGTTTTAATTTGTTACCATAAGATGCCAAAAATAGGACAATGAATAATTAAGTGATCAATTATTTCATTTTCCCCACATCCTGTAACGCACAATTGGGTATCATTAGTAAAAACACCTCGCCACACCAAATTATCCTTTGTTGGCCATCTATTGCGGAGAAGATGCCACGCGCAAATAGAAACTTTCAAAGGAACGCTCTTATGCCAAGGAGCATCCGAAACGACGTCGTGGTTGTGCATCTTCTGCCGCATGAGCATTTGATACACGCCACGAACGGTGTAACCATCACCAATATTAGGTCGCCAAAGCCAGACATCTGGTTCAGTATCCTGCAAAGTAACGTTAGTAAGCAAATTCGTAATCTCCACCACTAACTCCTCCTCCCAAGCTAACAAACGACGCCTCCACCTCCAAGCCTCCCCATCTTCACCCCACCCTAAAGTGTGCATCTCCCCCACCGACAAATCCTTATGAATCGATAAGTCATACAACCTCCTAATGTAGATATTTTTCATTAGAATGAAGCAAAAGAAAACTAATAAAGTCATTGACGAACAAAACCAAACATTAGCCATTGATTCCTGAGCTATCTCGAATGATTAGCTCACATTTTGAGAGTTTGTTTCAAAAGAACCCCATGTTTGGTTAATCGGTTAACACAATTATTTTCTTTCGAAAGAGTATCAGAGATTAAAATATCAAAACACTCAAGTTCTCTAACTGATGCAAGTAATACTAACACACAAGACTTTTATTTATATGACTAAGTCTTTGCATATTTTTTCATATTATCCGATGTGGAACATTTTCTCATTATTATTGATAGTTCGGTCTCTTTACCTTATTCGTTTGAAATCACTCATTTTCACTTTTTTCATCCTTCTATTTCTTTGTTAATTTCACATGCAGGTAAAATTTCACATAACCTCTTTCCAGTTTCAAAATGAATATCGTTTAAGATTTTTACACACATTAAGAAATGCATTAATTAAAAGAAAGAAATATGTTATTTTACCAAATTATCCTAACCACCTATTAGTTTGTTTTTCATTAAAGAAAAAATAATACTTTGGAAGTAGTGTATATAATATTAATTGAAGGATACGATTGAAAATAAAAAGTTATTATTGCATTGGAAACTGAAAGTGACATTTTTTTTTAATTTTTTTTTTTTTTTTTACTAAAACGGCACTCATTTTAAAACGGATGGAGTATTATATTTACATCTTCAATTTCCAACTATACATTATTAATATTTTCTTTCTTTCTCTACCTATATTTATAATTTAATATATTATATTAATATGTCTACTTATCATATTATTATATTTTTCAAGATTAATGAAATGAAACATTGAAGCATATTATAATACACTAATTATAATTTATGGTATAAATGGATAGTTTTTTCATGGAACAATTTATAGATTAAAACACGCCCACACACCTTAAATTGGATCTTTCTTGTTATCTTTTCTCTCCTTCCCTCGTATTACCTTTCTTTTTGAATAAAGAGACAGATATAAAGTTAGAAAAGAGAAAGAGATAAAGGCGAAGGAGAAAATCCTTACCCTACACGCTTAGTCTCTCAAATTTACAAAATTGTAAATTAGTCTCTTCAATTAAAAAAATCAATCAATTAAGTTATTCTATCAAAACATCAACTTATATATAAAAAAAACTATCAAAATGTCCACCAACATCAATAAAATACATAGACATTGACTTGAACAGTCTTATGCAACATCAAGACATTCTTCGTAAAATATTTAAAATTGTGGTTGTAAACTTAAAATTATTAAATTGATCGACACTGTTAAATATAAGGAACTGCATTTTATTTAGTGAATTTGAATAATTAAAGTGGCCAACTCGCACAATATTAGAAACTAAAACACTACAAGGAAACTGTCGATTTTACTTGGATTTTTGTAGGGGGCATGGTCCCCAGGAAAAAAAAAAAAGTGTTTGCAAGGAGCAAATCTCTCAAAACACAAGACGCAGTATTGTATATTCGGCTCTAATAATATTTACGGAAATAAATAATTAAGTTCTCCTTAAAAAATAAAAATTAAGTTATATATACATCTTGATCTAATTTAAAAAGTTATTTATATCCTTGTTTATTAATTTTGTTAGGTCTGCAGAAATTTAATCTAATATTTTCCCGTTCATTTGTTGTATTATGTTAGAAATAATTTAATCTAACAAATTTCATCTAAAAAAATGCATCGCACCAATTCCATTCCTATCCTGTTACCTTCTTTTTTTGACAATATTTTCTACACTTATTTAATACGTTTCCAAACAAAATACCCTAATTTCCATGCAAACTCGGCTACCCTAATTTCCATGTAAACTTGACTATATATACCAAACCCTAAACCGTGTTTCTCTGTAAAAAAAACCCTTAAAACATGGTAAATTTCACACACAGCACAAGAATTATTGATAAGATTACGGAATTTTCTTTTATAATATTTTCAGATTTCATACATTTTATGAAGTGTTTTATTTTGTCTACTATGAATTATCACATGTTATTTTTTTCACTGTTACCAATTATATATTGAATTTTATTATTTATATGTCAATTCCTTTACTATAAACCTGTGCTCCGCACAGGTTAAAAATCTAGTAATTTACTAACACCACTTCCGCAGCAGCACACTTGGTAAATTCTCTTAAATTGATAAACACAGGTTCTTAAATTGATAATTTATTTGGATTACAACTTGTTAATTTTCTGGGTTACCATAACATTGTGATAAAGTACTAGGCAGTTTGTTCTCGGTGTGGAGAATAAGATGAATCTTTCCTCCACTGTGCCCGTGACCACATGTTCTTTAAAGTTATCTTGCACAAAATTGGCTTCTCTAGCCCTAACTTCTTCTCTACCATTTTTGCGCATGACTGGGTTAAAGAGGGAGCAAACTGTGCTCGCTCCATTATTTTCCTTTCTGGACTGTGGTGGACGTGGAGGCATCGAAACCTGATGTGCCCCAGTAATGAAACTTGGTCTATAACTCGCATTTGCATCAACATTAATAACTTAGCTGATCTCATCAGTTCTTTGCATGCAAAGTTCTACTTCTGCTACTCATTTTGACCGGTCATTGAGTTGGAACAACAACAACTATATCTGCACCATTCTAAATGTTGATGGAAGATGTATCGGGAACCCCACCCGTGCGGGTTTTGGTGGTCTTATTCACAACAATTCAGGCAACTATCTTTCATGCTTCTCGGGTTTCATTTACAACTCCAAAGACATTTTGTTGGCTGAACTTTCTACCATACACCAGAGTCTCAAAATGGAAATAAACATTGGGGATTAAAGATTTGGTGTGCTACTCGGGCTCCCTCCTTTCCATAAACCTCAGCTCCGATGACACCTCCCAGTTCCACATCTCTACAGTTCTTATTCAGGATTTTATTTACCTTTTGGCTACTCGAAATTTCTCTATTCATCATATCTTTAAGGAAGGCAATCAATGTGCGGATTTCATGACTAAGTTGGGAGTTTCAACAAATGCTTAGTTTATAATTTATACTTCTCCTTAGAGGATATGCTCCCTCTTCATGAGACGCTAGTTCTTTTGTTTTTCTTTTTTCTTCTGTCTTTTTCCTTTTTGTTTCTGTTTCGCTTTGTAACCAAAAATATTGTGATGAAGTTTTTATTGCCATTTATGAATGAATACAATTTTTTGTCAGGTTATATATATTTTTATTTATATAAAAATATATGAATTTAATTGGTATGCACCGACATTGTAATTTCTTTTTACACGTGTATCCAATCAAATCATGTCATGTTCATATTTGTGAAAATATTTAAAGAACTAACCTATAAAAAATCATGTCATGTACATATTTATGAAAATATTTAAGAAACTAACCTATAAAAAATGTGATTTGATTGGATTTATTTGTAAAAAAAGTTTTACACTTACCGATATAGAATTTAATATCAAAATATATAATACTACATAAAATATTTTCTGTTTTGGCTTTCGTCAAGTTTATATTTTCAAAGGATATTCATTTCAAACTTTTAATTGAGTTGTGAAATAATTTATGAAAGTTTGATTAATTTTACAATGAATTTAATTTGTATGTGTTGTTGCTGGTATATAAGAAACGAACGTAGCAAAATGACATCATAATATAATATAATTTAATTGGATGTATGTGTAAAATTACGTTATTCATTTTTGAAGTTATTATAGATACATTTTCATCGGCGTTTAGCTGTGATTAATCTATATCAAAAAACTTTGTAAGATAAACAAGATGCGTTTTCTCCTCTAATTTTAGGTTCATTCATGGAAGTTAATCCTTTTTTTTTAATTTTTTATTTATACAATGTAATAACCAAAAAATGTCTTGGACGTGTAAGAACTTATAAAGTGAAATATTCGACGGACTATATGGTCCACATTATCTCCAAAGAACTAGAGATAGATATTAGCCATTTCATAGCTTCAAATGACAGTCAAATTATATGTATCTATTGTTTACTCAAATTTGTGACACTCAAAAAACAATGTTGAATTGAGCTACAAAAACATATAAATGGTTATGTTGTTGTCTTGCTCTTCTCTTTCACCATTCTTTCATATTCCAAATTTTTTGATCAAACCAAGGAAGACACAACTACTATGTAAGGTTCATCTTCAATCCACTTCTTTGTATTTTCCTTCTCCTATGAATAGAAAAAACCTTCACAAATGTTTCTCACAACAAGAACAATCTCAATCTATCCAAGAAGAAAAAGATGATGAACAAGAACAAGAAGAACAACATGCATTTCAATTTGAGCGTTTGTTTTCAAACCTTAACCAAGCCACTTTAAAGAGAGAACCTGGTTGGTGCATTGCTATTTGCACACCTCTTTTGTTTTATCTTTCTATAATTAGTTTAACTTATTCATGTTTTTTGTACTTGTGTTTTGACATTAACAGGAAGTTTATCTAGTGCAATTTTCCTGGTTGCAGGCACTACGGTTTGCTACTTTCTTTTGAGCAAATTTCTGTATTACTATATATTATATTATTGTGAAAAAACAAACTAGTTCAATTTTGTAACATGTTCCTATGTATTGCAATTTTATATGCTTATATAAGCCTGTTCATGGAAACCAGTTTATTTATTACATTTTAATATATGAGAATCATGTTAATTATTAGACTATTTTTAATATTACTCATTCCGTCTCACAATAAGTGTCATTTTAAGTCATGCACATTTCTTAAAAAAATGATTAGTTTGGTTGATTTCATAGTAAAATAATATGTATAGCGTAAAATATTCATCAATTAGAGGGATTGACAGCAAGAGTAGTGGAATAGTTGGATGATCTATTAATAAAATGCGAATATTGTTGAAATAGTTAATAAATATGGTCTCAGTATTTCTCAAGTAAGAAGTCATATGAGATTGAACAAAATTCTGAATGTGACACTTATAAGTTGTATAGATATGGAGGGAGTTTTAGTTACTAGACTTGAACAGTGTTTATCAAAGACTATTCAGCGTTGAGTACACTTCAGATGAAGGCGTGTTCGTTGTTTGAGATGTTCGACGTTGACACCTGTAGTTACATTCAATCACTTCTATTTTCTGAAATTATTATTATTAGTGCCTACATGTTAGTGCCATACCCGGTATCAATCTATTCTCCGGTGTTTGTGTCAGTTCGACATAGATCACAATGTATCAGTCTTCTTGCACATTATTAAGCTATGTCCTTTTCTTTTGAATGCAATTTAAGGTGAGGCTGCTCACATTCAATATGCATAGCTGCAAAACTTGTGACAACTTTCGACTTTTTCGTAGTTGCAGTTTATTTGTATTTGTTCAAGCATTATTTTTTACCATCATTTCTCTCAAATGCTAAGAAATATTGCAGGTAGGTGCAGGGATACTTGCAATTCCTGCAGTTACACAAGAATCAGGCTTTTTAGCATCAACAGTTACTTGCATTCTTTGTTGGGCATTCATGGTAATTATCATTGCCTATTATGATTTTGCTTCTTACAAAGTCAACTATTTAATACATCAATTTTGCTACATAGACTATAATTTGTTTCCTCTGCTGAAAAATTAATATAAATAAGCACATCTGATGAGAAATCCTGCAGGTTGTGACAGGTTTGCTCGTTGCAGAAGTAAATGTCAACACCATGTGTGATCTCGGTTCTGGCGGAGTATCATTGGTAATTATTTCCTAACTCACTAAAGGAACGATACTAAAATCCAGCGAAAAAGTTATAAGATGAATTTCTACACACTGATAGCGTAAAATATTTTTGCAGATTTATTCAATCAAATTAGACCATGCTGCCACTTTACCATTTAGTTCCTAAAATATCTCTATAAATATCTATTTAGTGAGATGTGATTAGATGCATGTGTAAACAAGTTTTACAATGACATTGGATACATATTAAATCCAAAAGTTATTTGTTCATGTTTGAGCACTGCAAACAATTTCTAACTTATGTCAAACTAATAAAGTTTTTGATTGTCTATAATATGTTTCATATGTTAGAAAAATGGAAATGTAGATAAGAATACATGACATAGAATGCTTGAAAACTTGACAGATATGTATTCTATCTTTTGGATTGGTATTAGTAACTTGATTTAGATTATGTTCAGGTATCAATGGCCAGAAGAACTTTAGGGACAGTAGGAGTTCAAATTTCATGGTAAGTTCATTACTCATCTATGAAAATTTAATGCAAGCAAACTATGGGAAATCAACATGCGTAACATAACACGGCTTCACCAGAGTTCGGCCAGTTGTTCCTATTTCTCTTGAAACAAAGTGGTTGATGTAGCTTTTCGATTATACAATAGCTAGGGTTACAGAGGGCTGCTGTACTTATCAGTGAATATGAGTCGTACGCAATTTTATTTTCTAAAACATATTTAACAATGTGATTTTGTTGCAGTTGGTCATACATTTTCATCCATTACGCCCTTCTAATTGCCTATATAGCTCGTTCTTCAGATATCTTGACGAATTTTCTTGGCATTCCCATGTACAAGCCACTAACTAGGCCTTAAATTATGCCTTAGTTTTCATATACTTTGTTAGGGGCTAATACTGGCATTTTGGTTACAGATGGGAAAGTGCAACTTTGTTTTCATTGATTTTTGGAGGCATATGCTACTTTGGAAGGTTTGTCTGTATTTCTTCATGCTTTCATGATCTAAATTTATCTTTTGTACATAACGGACACACTGACACTGACACGGAGACACCAGTAATAATTTAGGAAAATAGAAGTGATTGAATGTAAGCACATGCTTCGGTGTCATACTGTTATGTGTGAGAGACTAGAGTTTGAGTTAAATTCATAATTACTTCCAGCTCTAACTGACAATGCTTTATTGTGATATGTAGCCAGCGCTTTATTGGTGCAATTAATGGGGTTCTAGTAGTTGGAATCATCAGCTTTTTTGCAGCTCTTGTGGTAAGATTTTTATGTCAACAATTATGAAATTTTTTGAGATGATTTTACTCTTATTTGAGTTATTTTCAAATTTTAAAATAGGTAATATTTGATTAATCATTTTGATTAGCAAACTTCATATGATCTGTGGTGTTCAAATTAATATGTTAGTCTGAAATCACAGATATTTAGCCATATAGGACGCCTCAAAAAAAATTAGACGTATTCGGATAACATTGTTCTTATAGGATTAATAATGTTTAGATAACATGCTTCAAATAAAGCCTAATATAATTCATAAACTATATTTTAGTACATGCAAAATCACAAACAACAAACGGATAACAGATTCATTATTGTAACATAAGCACAGACTTGCACACAATAAACAATCTCGGGATATTATTTTGCAGTTGGACGGCTCGTATTACACATTCATCAAATCAAATTGGTTTAGATTAGACAGTTAAGATTGGTAACTGCGCGATGAAGTTACTGCATGGAATCTGTTTCCAATGGATAACTTGTTTGGACTAAAACTGTCTCTCTTTTATGCTACACGATTATTTTATATGATAACGAAATATTACATGGTTTATAGGACTCAACAGCTATTTCTAAAGCATATTTGTTCATGTTGAAACTAAGACTAATTTTTCTCTATTAGACAGTTGCAAGTGGAAACCTGCATTTGGATGCTCTTTTAAAAGCCAACTTCCAAGCAGCTCCAATGAGTATACCGATCATCGCACTCTCATTTGTTTACCAGGTAACTTCCCTAATCTCCAATTTTTGAACAATGGACAAAGTTTTAACTCTGATTATATTTATATGCTTATTCAGAATGTGGTACCTGTTCTTTGTACAAATCTTGAAGGAGACTTGTTAAAAGTAAGGTGACAAATCTCATCTTTGTTCTTTGCTTAAATAATTATTTTTTTCCACTTTAACAATTTTATCAACTGTACACAAACAGTAAAATTAAGACTTGGAATATTTGAATTTTTTTAGAGTTATTATATCACCCTAATGTTTTTTTGTTTTTGTTTTTGCAGGAGTGCAATAATACTAGGCACTGGTATACCACTTATTCTATTCTTAGTTTGGAATGGTGTTATCCTAGGAACTGTTGGTGACAATCCAATGGGATTAGATCCATTACAACAGTTGAGATCTTCAAATGGAACAATTGGAGTAAGTTTATGATAGCATCCATTTTTTTTAGCTACTACTGCATTAAAGTTTTATGACTATTTATTAATATTTATTTTGTTGCCCTTGATTTGATTTTGCAGCCTATAGTTGAGATCTTCTCACTGCTTGCAATTGCTACATCTTACATTGGATTTGTTTTGGGTTTGACAGACTTCCTTGCAGATTGTATGTATTATATTTTCCAATTTCTTTCTTATCTATTGATCAAAGCTAATGCGGAAATCTGATCGAGTTATTTGATAAAATGCCAGAAATATGTCTGACACACTCTATTATTGAATGAAATTCATGTGAGACCCACTTGAATTTCATCTAATGAAAGCGAGTGTCGGAAATTGTATTGCTAGTAGTCTAGCATGTGTCTTATCATCTTATGCAGTGTTGTCAATTGCGGATAGTGGAAAATAACGGTTTGTTCAAATTTTGCTATGCTATAGTGCTATAGCCTCTATTTGACAACAATTTCCGACACTCTAAAAACATATTGCGGAACAATAGTAATTTGCTCAAATACCAGTGCGGTCTACGGACTATGGTATAACACTATCGTGTTGCTATAAGCCGCTATTAGCATGCTTAACTAACTAAGTGTGTTGCACATTTTAAAGATTAGGATAAACTGACATGAATCTATTGTAATTTTCCAATTGTTAAATTATTTTCTGAGTATATTTCATATTAACAATGCGTCATTTATTGGTGTGAAACTTTTCATATATAAGAAATATCTAAATGATACCATTATTACTTCATTGTGTTTTTTTTTCAGTGCTGAATCTCCCAACAGGCCAAAACAGGCCTCTTCCATACATACTGACTTTACTTCCACCACTTATACTCTCTTTATTGGACCCTGAAATATTTTTTAAAGCCTTGGACTTTGCTGGAACATATGGAGGTATAGCTAAATGCTCATTTTTATTCCATTTCCATGTTAATTTTAATTGCAATTTTTTCCCTTAACCCTCCAGTTTCTTGGGGAAGGAAGCCCTGAGAATCCGAAATTCGTCTGTGAGATAAACAAAGTTAGGCTAATGATTGTTTCAGCCTGAATTCAAACTCGAGTTTTCCTAAACGATTCGTTCTTAACTAAAGTTTAAGTACAATATAGTTGTTTCTTGAAAACTTGGCAAGTTTTTCTCATTGTTTCTTGTCACTGATAGTGCTGCTGCTTTTCGGAGTTATTCCAGCTGCAATGTCTTGGTCAGATAGGAACTCAAATTCCACTTCATCTGTGAAACTACCTGAAATAGTTCCAGGAGGGAGGATAACCCTACTAATGGTTCTTGGTTGTTCAGGATATGTTATTCTGTCTGAATTATTTGAGAACTTACAGCACCTTTGAAAAAGTATTCATCATTTTACATGGATATTTTATTTCACCTTTTTGTTTGTTTCTGTTTGTAATTATTATTAAAGCATATAACTAGTCTTACAGTGTAAAGTTATTTAAGGGGGCATTTTGGAGAATAGGGTCATGTACATATAAATAATATTCCAATTTGTTTATGTTGACCTTCAAACTTTGTTCCTTAAATATTGGATAAAATTTCAACTCAAATACTTATATTAATTTTTTTTTTCTCTTTTATTGGTTTCTCTATTATATACTATATTTCAAGGTTTTGTAGAGATTATGAACTGTCCATTTTGCATTCAATATATTCCATAACCATAAGTACTACAAACCCCATTTGATAAAAAGTAGTGGTTCAATGGAACCTGCCCAGCCTGGCAGAGATAGTGGATCAATTTTCATTTGATTGCAATGATCAACTGTATTGTAATGTGACAAAACATATAAGAATCTTTTTGTCCTTGATGCAAATATCTCTAGTGGCTGAGGCTGGTTGGATTAAATCTTCATTGAGGGATTAAGAAAGAAACAAAAATTAATGTAGGATTTAGCTGTACTATACTATCATTATCATTTTTGTTCATAAAACCTGTAAATAATAAAGGGTGTTTTGGTAAAGACATATATAAAAGGAAAAATTGTGCAGCACTAACCACACATCCAAACTCAGACCCCATCAAGTGATTTTTCCATTCAAAGCAAAATAAGAGTTAGTAATGTCGCTATTAAAAAAAAAAAAGAGTTAGTAATGTCATGTCGAAGCTGAATTATTGTGGCAAATTGATGTGTTGAGACTTTACATGTCACAATTATGTTATCAATCTCCTATTTAGTCTTTTGGTAGGTGGCTTAGAATAATCAAACTTTCAAGAAAAATATTGAAGTCATCATGGCATTGGTTAAGATGGTGACACATGAATTTGACATTTATAGATCCAATAGCAAAATTTTTTAAGTTTTAGCCAACTCAACAGAAGTTCTCAAAATAGAAGGATTTTTTACTTTTAACAAGCTAAATAAAAGTAAATCCTAAAAGCACCATTCCGTTATATTGCATGACCACACTAGTTAGTGGATTTTGCAGATCATGCTAACAAAACTGAAAGAGGTAAATTAGCTGTCAACGTGTTTGAAACCACAGTGGATTGCCATTCAACGCGCCTCGATAGCTTTTCACAGTGGAAATGCATTGTGATGAAGTATCACCGTGGTTCCAAACACAAACTATAGCACTCAGCAAAAGGGGAAATGAACAAATAAAATTATATAATGACATGTGAAAGCTTCAAAGAGATTCAACTTGCTGAATAATAACATGTACATAGATTTTTAACATACTTCTATCTACTATCTCCCTTGCATGAGATAAAGTTCAAATTACAATATTAATATACTCTTGCCTTCTCATTCATATTACAAGCATTATTAGACAAGCATTGATACTTATCTAGGACAAGAAGCACAGCTTTTAGTTATCATAATGCCATCCATTATAACGTGTTCCATTATTCTGGTCAGCATTGGTTGAAGAGCTGCTACCTCCAGTCTCGGAATATTGATTATTGTTTGAACTAGAAGAACGGAACGGCCACAGAAACGAAAACGGATTTCTCCTTCCATTGTTTGGACGGTCACTCTCCCTGCCCCTTGAGCTACCATTTCCACCATTGTTGCTTCGACTACTACCACGAGAACTCATCTGTCCTTGTGGTGGTAGCTCAACACGGCAAACAGGACACGAGTTATGTTGCACCAACCAAGGAACAATACATTCAGAATGGTAAATATGGTCACATGGCATCTCTCTGGCTTCAGAACCAAGTTCAAATTTATCTTTGCAGACTGGACAATGTGAATCTGATCGAAGATGCGCCTGTGTGATCCTAATAGTAGGCATTGCATCGATTGAAGATCGTGCAGCTGGGGGTGGACCACGCCGATCATTCATGGTTAGTTGTTCAATAAGTTCTTCCAGTCCAGAACCCATAAAATAGTCACCGAAATCGCCACGCCTAGGACCACCTCTCGGGCTTCCATTAGGCAAGGTTAGTCCAGGAACTTGACCGTGAAATACTAAAAAAGGACCAGAACTATAAACGCCCCAACCCTGTTCAGGAACTGGGACAGAACTAGACCTCCCTCTAACATCAAAGTTTGGGTGCATTCCAGCCATTCTATGCCTCATGAAATTATCAACAGCATCCATAAGCCCAAACCTATTGTCAGAACCTCTGTGCCCCACAAAAGCATGTATAGCATCAAATAAGTCAGGCATTTGATTAAACTCTCCCGAGCGTGATGGAAATGTATTTTGAGGTGCAGTGCCTCGCATCTCGTTAATTTCTTGTACAAATCCCTCATCACAGTAAGGGCAAACGACGTCTCTCCCTTCAAGCACAATTGGCCGACTGCATTCATAACACCAGTGTGTTGCTCCACTTGACATTATTTCTTCAACTAGAATTAGAAATAGTAAAAACTGCATCAAAATTCAATTTTACTTCTGCAACATATCTATATCTATCTATCCATAAAAAAATAGAAACACTTAATAGCATTGGAATCAATAACTAAGATAAACTCTGAAGATTCAATACCCTAATTGGCCATTACAGTGTCAGTATGTGTATGCTAACCATGAGTAAGTCAAACAGTGAAACTGGAACATGTTATATCCAGTTAAACTCAAAGCAGCAAAGGGACAAATTGCAATCTTGGAGTTGGCACCATATGAGAGCTGAATAAAGGATTAACCTAACTAGAACAAAATTTCTTGACAATGGACATTAAAACAAGAAATGTGGAGAGGGTTTCTTCTAGTTTCTGTGATGAAGTAAACAAAGGCTTGATTGGGTTGCATGCAAAAGCCAAGACTATAAACGGCAAGTAGAGACTACTCCATTTACTACAAACAGCAAGTAGAGACTACAACAAATGGAGGAACTGCTGCTATATAAAGCTCTAGCTTGGACTAAATTCTAGTTTATGGGAGTTTCTCAGTTAGAATAAGTTTATGTTTCTTCACTTGCAAAAAGGTCCTTAAAAGCTTAATAGGTATTTGTGGACAAATTAAATGACAGCTTTGAAAAATATGAGTTATATTGACTGATTTTGAAAGTGTGAAATAGTTTTACATTGTCGTCAAATCATATCTCTTCATTGAGCCACACCGCTATTTTAAATCCTAAAATATCTTCACAAACATTTGCAGAGATATAACTGGATGACAGCGTAAAACTATTTTATCCATTGAACTCTTCATGAAATTAGGTATAAACACTTATGAAGCTGCCACTTTCACCATTGCATGCTACTTTATGTCCATATTGCGTAAAACTATTATTAAAAGAGAACAAGAGTGCAAATGCAGCAAATTGATTCCAAACACAGTATCCATATGCACACTACTTTATGTCGTCTTCCTTATTATGAAACCCCAAATTTTCAGTCAAAATAAAAAAAATACATAAAAAAATTAAATTTAAATATTTAAATAGCAGATACTAACAAATAAGAAAATGTGAGATGGTATTATTAGAATGGCAAGACAAAAAAAAAACTCAGCATTTGTGGATTCCATCTCTACAGTTGTGTGGCCGCTGCCCAAGTACAACAAAACCAACCATATTTCTGAAAAACATACTTAGTGGTTGGTTGGATTCAATCTCCAACAAACTAACCAAACTGGGTTCAACACCAGCTTATGCCCGATCAATTGAGGTATTTTAGAATACATCAACTAACCGGCATAGAAACCACACAGACTAATGTCGAACCCAGTATGGTTTGGTTAGGCTGGGGGAGATCGAAACAACAGAAATGTTTCCCCATCCAAAAGAAAAACAGTGCAAAAAACAAAAACTACAAATCAAAAAACATTTTTTAAAACAACCAAGTTAAAATAATCATAAAAATAGAAAATCAGAAGGTTGAGGGGCTCATATCAAGTGTAAACTTTGAAAGATCTGTCACTGTGGGAAAAAAAACCCAATTCAATTTAAGGGGCAGTAAGAGAAAGAGGAAGAAGAGAAAGAAGATGCAGACAGAATCTGAGATACCAAAGCCAAACCCTTTGATGAAAAGGGCGTGGCGGCATCTTCAAGTTCTGGCTTAAATATATATTTTCCCTTTTTTTGGTTTTGGATATTGTTGGAAGTAGGGTTGTGTTTTGCGATGGAATTGGGTATTTCCCACTCAAGGTCTCTCTCATTCTAATCATTGCCCCTTTCTTTATGACTTCAGAAAAACAACTGAAGGCAAGGAACAATGGATCTAACCCACACATTATATACAACACCACCCATTTCTAGGATTTTGCCTTTCCTAACAATTTAATTATTTTTTTGATAAAAATTCTCAATGTTCACATCCAAATGTTCGAGATTTATATTTAGACAAAGAGATTATTACTATCAAAATACAGACACTATATGTGATACTACATACATTTATCTATATCTATATGAGAAGCTAATGTTCAAAAAACTCAATCATTGCAAGATAATTTCTTTTTTCTTTTTCTTTTTCACAAGTACTTACGAAGAAGTTTATCCAAACAGGCTCAAAGTCAATTAGTTAACCATATCTTTGAAATAAGTGACAAGACCCTCAAACAAATTTGGCAACAAAAACAAAATCAGTGCGAAAAACAAAAACTACAACTCAACAAAACAATTTTTTAAAACAAATAAGTTAAAATAATCATAACAGTAGAAAATCAGTAGGTTGAGGGGCTCATATCAAGTGTAAATTTTGAAAGATCTGTCACTGTAGGAAAAAAAACCCAATTCAATTTAAGGGACAGTATGAGAAAAGATGAAAAGTAGAAAGAAGATGCAGACAGAATCTGAGATACCAAAGCCAAACCCTTTCATGAAAATGGCGTGGCGGCACCTTCAAGTTCTGGCTTATGTATATGTTTTTCTTTTTCTTTGTTTGGATGCTTATAGAAGCTGGGTTGTAATTTTCTGATGGAATTGGGTATTTCCCACTCAAGGCCTCTCTCATTCTAATCATTGCCCCTTTCTTTCTGCCTTCAGCAAAACAACTGTAGGCAAGGAACAATGGATCTAGACCACACATTATATACAACAACACCCATTTCTAGGCTCTTACCTTTCCTAAAGATTTAATTATTTTTAGAATAAAAATTCTCAATGTTGTCATCCAAATGTTTGAGATTTATGTGTAGACGTTAAGATTTTTACTACCAAGAAAGATAAATAAAAGGAAAAAGTGAGAATTAGATAAAAGAGAGTCAAAGAATGATATATTTAATAACAAAGTGTGTTATTTGAACATCAAAATACAGACACCATACGGCATGGATTTATCTTTCTCTATAGGAGAAGCTAATAAACACTCAGTCATTGTAAGATTCATTCAATTTTTTTAACAAAGACCCATTTTAGTCCCTCAAAATTTTCCTGCAGACCAATGCAGTGCCCAACAAAAACTAGTCCATATGAGGGACAAATTAGTCCCTCAATTCAACAAACAGAGGGACTAATTTGTGCACCCCTCCCCCATGAAAACTTTAGGGACTAACTTGGTACTACAATTTGTTGGGCACTGAAATGGTCTGCAGGAAAATAACGAGGGAGTAAAATGAGTCTTTTTTTCTTTCTTTTCGCAAGAGCTTATGGTGAAGTTTATCCAAACTGGCTCAAAGTCAATTAGTCAACTATATCTTTGAATTAAATCACAAGATCCTAAAACAGATTTAACAATAGCAACAATCACAAAATGCAAATTATTCTGAAAAAATTTAACGAAAAAAGTAAACAACACCTACAATGACAAATTTCATATTCTATCATATAAAATCTATATCGCCACAAATCATGTGAATATTCATCATAAATAAAATCAATTTTATTTAAATTAATGCAAAATATTACCAAAAATAAACAATTGAAAATCAAAATTCATAACCTAAGAGACAATAAACAGCATAAACAAACCCTAACTGAAAAATTAGGGTTAAGAAGAAAACACAGCAATTGTAAAAAAAAAACAAAAAAATTTTGAAATGGGGTTTGAAATAATGAATACCCATTTAGTTTTAGGGATAGATTAGGGTGAAATTTGTACAGAATAAATGGAATTTTTCGCAGAAGAAAGATGAATAGTTGAGGAATGGTGAGTGTGAACTTACAAGAGGAAATAGGAAGAACTGAGAGGTGAGTAACCTGAGATTCTGAGTGTCGGAGAGAGAGAGAGAGAGAGAGAGTTTGTTTGTTGCTTGCTACTACTGATGTTGTCGTGCTGAGGAAAATGACATTTGGTCTGGTTTTTCACCTATTTACATTTCAGAATAATCAATGACTCATTTTTTTTGTTTAGTAATAAATAAATAAATAAAACCCCTTAAAAAAAATTAAATAAAATAGTCTACTAAAAAAAATATGTATGGTCTTTAAAAAAAAAAAGAATATATGTATGTATGAAATTAATTGATATGGCAAGTATGTCAAGTTTAACTACGCATAAAATGCGAAGTTATTAAGCTGGACGTTATGATTGATGTTCAAACTCCTGCATTTTTATTGTGTGTGTAAATTTACGATTATTTTATCATTTTGTCTACCTAAAAAAAAACTATGTAATATCGTGAATTTTACTCCTATTATTATAAGTGTTCGTTGAACCTTAAAGATCTCTTCTAACTCTGCTAAACCCTCATAGTTAGTGGTGGAAATGTGCTAGGTTGGGCCGAACTTTGTACGACCTAAGTCTGGATTACTTCAAAAATTATAGGCTTGAACATGACATATTTTCCCTTGTAGGCTCGTTTTCAAGGTCTGGTCTGACCTTTTTATAAGTCCGATGAAGCCTATTTTACAATAAGGTCTAACAACACCTATAAGTCTACTACTAAATAGGCCAAGACTTCTTAAAAATAAAACATAGGCCAAAACTTATGAAGGCCTAAAGCACGTGAATAGGTATGCTACTAAATAACGGCACATGAACAAGTCTGCTACTAAACAACGAAATCATAAAAAAGCTTAATAGTTGAGTTTATGAAAAAACATCATCAATTTCAATAATGGAAAGTATACTATATATATAAATGAGCTTGATGAGAAGTAGGATAGCAGACAGACTAAATGAGCTTGATGAGAAGTATACTATATATATAAAAAGCTTAATGTACCGGCCTGACGAGTTTAATAGACTTTTTGTTAGCATAACCCTTTAAATTACTCTCTTTGATTCTATTTATAAGAAAATGTTGAGTTAACAAAAGTTGATCTAGATACATATATTTTTATTGACTCAATTTTCTCTTATATTCTACAGCAACTTTCTCTCATATTATCGGACCGGAGAAAGTAATTATACGCGCACACATTAGAAACGAAGAAAATATGGTTCGGAAATTCCAACGGAAGCTGTATGGGTAATTTTCATGTATTAAAAGTGAAATATGCAAAGTTTTTCTGTTGACCAATAAAATTATTCGGTCAAAGAAAAATATAAAGTTATTAGTCTGCTACATGTAATTTCATGTATTTTGCTCAAAAGAGTTGGATGAAATTGTTGTGCCTTGTGATATTTATCTTCTAAAAAAGGAAGAAATTGTTGTGATACCTTGGAAATTTGAATCAAGTCTTGGAAATTCAATGGCATATAACGTTAAAATCTTTGAGAAGATTTTGTTGTTTTTTTTTTAAAAAGGAGAGTTTTTTATGGAGATTTTATCCGGCTCAATACTTTTTTGCTAATCAAAACAAAATTAACTGATATCATTAATCAATAGGTATTCAATACAAAGAGGAGAAATACATATCGTCCTAACTAGAGTAATAGCAACCATGTTGATCGCCTAATAAACTTCACATCTAAGTTAAAATGTAAAGCTAACCCAACAATAATACATGAAATAATAGCATAAAATTCGGACACACTTATGGCATAATGTTATCTTCGAGTTAGATTCCTATACATTGGTGAATTCCCTCCAATGTATAGGAATTTAACTGAAAGATAACATTATCCCAACTCTTATTCTTTGCTATCATCCGGCTCAATATTTAATATTTAAAGTTATACGTTGAAGATATAGATGATTTGTAACCTAGATTGTTTCTTTTAGTTGAGTCGTTATTTTGTAAACAAAATTATAGGCTTAATTATACAAATGATCCCTTAACTTATTTGTTGTTTTCGATTTGATCCCTTGACTCTAAAAGATTTCCGTTTGGTCCCTTAAATATGCTTTGTCAGTCAGTTTGAACCAAAATGTATTAGGTGGACCAACATTGTAGGTGGTCCACCATAGACCTTATTAATTTTTTAATTTCAACCCTTTGATCTTTTTTTTTCAAAAGCGGACAGTTAGAATATGGAGGTCTATTGTATCTAACGGTGCATCACCAACATCTAATTTTTTTTAACATTTTGTCATCTTCTTCCCTCTTCATCATCATCTTCATACGTTCATCAAAAATTCCAAATAAACCCATATTTTTTTTCATAAATAAAAACAAAAAAAAAACCAAATTCTTCATTCAAAACCCAAACTCACTGATCCAGAACAACATCAATTCTAAAACTAAAATTTTCCTTTTCTCTTTCTTTCTAAACCCAGCGCTACACCAATTCTTCTTCAAGATCTAGATCCAACGATTCCACTCCCACTCCTCTTCAAGCCGTTAAATAAAACCCAATGCAATTATTTTCTGTGCAGGTTCAATAAAAGTTCAGAAATTCACAAAATAGCATTGAGCCAAGAGAAGGGTCGGATCTCAAAATTCCAATATATTTGTTATGTTTTCTTGTGTGAAGAGATTGACAGGGTTGTTGTTTTGGTTGCTGAAGCATCTTGATTCTTGATAAAACTAATAAACCGGTTCACACTCTTTTTCTCTTTCCTTCACTCCCTTCCACACTTCTTCCCTTTACAACAATTACACAGTACAAGCACACATAAAAAATAACAATAATTGAGCTACACCCTTCTTCTCTCGAAAAGATGGCAACTTAAAATTGGAATTCCTTGTGGCCAGAACAATGAACATGAAAAGAATAGCAATTTCTTTCGAGATCTTGTAAGAGCAAATGTAAGGAAAAAAACTACCAATTTTTTGTTGTCGTTTGTGCTGTTGCGAGATTAATGGGTTGTTGTGGAATGTACTTGAGTTTGAATTTTTGAAGATTTATGCAGAATTTTAACTCAATGTTATGTGTTGTTGTTCGAGAGTTTATGGGTATGATGATATTAGGTGTTGTTGTTAATGGTAGTGGTGAGAGGGTGAAGAAGATGATGATGATGGTGTAGTGGTTTGATTAAAGAGTTTTGATGTTAAATTTAAGTTTTTGTTTTTCTGGATTTTTTGAAGTTGTTGAAAATGATGAATAAGAAATTAAAGGAAGATGAAGAAAAACAAAAAAAATTTAGTGTTGGTGGTTCACCGTTACATACAATGAACCTGCAATCTAATGGTTGAAATGCATATATGAAATATTAGACATTAAAAAACTAATGTAGAGGATCGATTTGATTGATAGAGCATATTTGAGGGACCAAACCGAAAATTTTTAGAGTTAAGGGACCAAATCGAAAACAACAAATAAGTTAAGAGACTATTTATGTAATTAAGCCAAAATTATATTATGTTAGCAAATTGGATTTAAGTATTGCATACATTATTTTATCACTGTATAAGAAAGAGATAACAATTTTAATAATATAACAACCCTTATAGTGTTTTTTCTTTTTCTTTTTGAAGTTATCTTCACTATAAATAATCTCATTTGAAGTGTGTAAGACACTAATTATACATATGTAACACTTAACATATATATCTCTCTCGATCGGTGGTCAAATTTTATTTCGATACATTGTGAACGTCTATCTTATTTTTCTAAACTCAACTATCGTTGGTCCCTATAGTGTTTTATTATTATAAACAAATTTAGTAGGTTTTGTTTTAATGGTAATTGTTAAGAAATTAATCATTAGAAAAAATAGCGATGGTTTGTAAAAAAAAAAAATAGCGATGGAATTGAACCCACAATTATTTTTTCTTTAACCTATTGTATATAAGTTTATCGCTTAAAAATGACTAAACAAATAATATCACTCTACGCATTAAAAAAAAACTATATCCCTCTAATAAATTTATTATCTTTTGTATGATTGTATCACTCATATAATCCCTTTTTTCACTCAAATAGAATCGAGGCATTTCATTGCAAATAATGTCAATAATACAATTAAGAATATAAAGAAAGTCGAGACAAGGAGCATAAGAATTAGATGCTCTTGTAAGAGCATGAACTCTACAAGTAGCTTATCACTTAGAAAAATTGCTTACAACTCATTTCCAAAAAAACATTATGGACACTCGATGTAATAATCTGTTTTGAGAGTTTATAACAACAACTCACAAGCTTCGTCTTCTAATGTTGTCTTCTACACTTTACACTAGTTCATTCGGGCCACAAAGTAGAAAATTGTCAGCATCAACACTGCATTTAATGTAACATGTTTTTTTTTTTTTACAAAAGGAAACGATATTTATTCATTCAAATTGATAGAGTACATCGATACAATACAAATTCAAATTTGCTAAAAACAAAAAGGATGAATCTGTGAACAAACTCACATCATCCATGTTAATAGCATAAAACGGCAAAGTATCTATGCCTACAAATATGACTAATATGACTCTATGCAAGTCTCCTGAATACTCATGTCTTCGGATCTGCAACGTTGACAACGCCAAAGTCATTGTCATTGATCGGATCTGCACTTGCTCAAATCTAATCTTACAGCCTGAATCAAATAAACACCGCACTAAGACGGGAAATCAAAAACAAACCGAACAAAGACGAGAAATCAAAACAAACAAAGTCGTTCAGAGACGACGAAATCAAAAAAAAAACAAACGAAAGAAAACAGAAAATATGTGAAATCACTTATTCAATTAGGATAGAAGGAAAAACAACTCGGAGGGGTGATTTTTGGGTCAAAGTTGACCCTAAATCACCCCTCTAACAAAAAGAAGAAGAAGAAGAAGAAAGGGGTGACGGCTAGAAGAGATTTAATGACATGTTGGTGAGTGACCCATGTCGCTGTTTGTTTAGTTGTATTTGTGGCTATTGGTGCACAATCTTTTCAAGGAAACACTTGTTGTCCAACACCATATTTTTATATAATATATACGGGTGTAGATACAATATTGTTTTTTATTACTAGATTTCCCCCCTCTATTTGCATTAAATTAATTGTTATAATACAATGTCAAATATATTACTCTATTTGGTCTTTTTTATATAAGACAAATGAGTTAACAAAAGTCGATGTATCTAATTTATATATAATACGATGTTAACTTGTGTTGATCTATTTATCGCTTATAATTTCAAGAGGTTGTAATCTCTAATGCACAAGTTAGGACCTTGTCATTTGTCTCATTTTTACTTGTCAGATTTACAAATTCATTTTCTTCCATATATACCATGATACCATCACAAACTTAGTCAAATTATACTTATCTTCGAACCCATAAAAAACATCAACAACCCTTTGCATTAAGGAATCAAAGCTTTCAGAAATATCCATAATTTCATCTTCCTTCAACATTATATGTTGGTTGAGCAAACAAGAAATAGATGACAATTTTTTTCGTAGACATACTCTTAATCTTAACAAGAGAGACAATCAATTTGTTTACTCTTTAACTTTGGTCTATTGAGTAAACATTACACCCTAGTCGCCATATAAAATTCCCAACTTTCAATGAAATTCGTAGAGACCACAATCCTTAGCTCATTCATATTAGGTTGTTCATCACATACTCGATAGACACACTTAACATTATATTCTCCCTTCTTATTTATCAATTCTTCATTCTACATGTCTCCCCTAGCATCAATATAAGATCACGAGACTAAGGTTATTCTATCCATGAATTTTCCTAACATCTAAACCAAAGATAGAGTCGGTCTAAGAGCAAGGTTACCAAAACAATGACTCTAGGTCTCCAAAAATAAACAAATTTTACTAAAATATTACTATAAGCTTTAAAAAGATTTCATCATAAAATCCGTCTTTAGTCTTCATAATAATTTATTTGTGTTGCTGTCGCGTAGGTTGGGACTAAATAGTGTGCCAAATATTTATCAAAAAGTTTTCACCAATCATCCAACAATTTTATTTATCTAACAATATTTAGAATGTCAAATGCTACGCTAAATATAGTTATCGTATAATATTAAACATTCATTATTGAGTAAAAAAAAGTTATCATCATTACGTAGAAAAAGTCTTGGTGATTTTCATAGTGCTGCAGCATAGTGGGAACCCTAGCTCACGTTAAAGGTAGTGATAATTAAGAGGTAGAGCCATGCTTTGGGGCCCTTACTGATTGATAGATATTTCCCAGAAGAATTCTCCTCTCCTCCCTGCACTTTTCGCTCGCACTCAGCCAAACTGACCAAAATACTCATGCGTTAGTTAACTAAAGCAAGTGTAAAATACTCCTGACTTAGGTTTTTACACATGCGTGACTTAAATCATGCCATATGAGTTAACTCACGCATGTGTTATACCCCGCGTAAGTTAACTCACGCTAGTACATAATTGTTAGTTTGCCTATTTAGAAAAATGTTAATCATCTTTGGTTATCATTATCACAAATAAGGCTTTTAGAATGAAATTATTATTAACAATACTATGTGATTTGTGTTTCCTTGTGAATTTAAAGGATGCATATGGATTTCGTGTCTGGTTTCTTCAAGAATGCATGTCACATGCTTAGGGCCAATGGTGAGATCTATGTCAATCACAAAACTACACCTCCTTCAATGACTGGAACATTGAGAAACTAACCAAACAAAGCTTTCTGACAATGACCGACTACATTGATTTCAAACCATACCCATGTTCATATCAAAACTAGCGTACCCATATCATATCAAAACTAGCGTGAGTTAAGTCACGTAGGACTATTTTGAGCAAGACTGCAGGGCGCGAGTGTTTTGTGCTGGGGAAGAGCAGAAATCTTCCTAGAAATTGATCTTTATGCACCGATTCCTCTTTACATCAGGTTCCATTTAAAAGAAAAAAGAAGTCACATGAGGGTACTTTATTTTAACTTTTGTGTCAAATTAATAAACAATTTATTTTCTTGTCAAATAAGTGATTTATATTTAAATAAAAACAAACATTGTGCAAACTATTCACCAAAGTACAAATCACCTTGAGCATAATATTGATGTTGAGTGGTGTGACATTGTTTGTAGGTGATCACTGAAGGCCATGCATGAAAATTGAAAACATATACCAGAAATGGATGGAAAACGATGTCGGCCTAACGGTGTGTATTTTGTGTTTGTCTAACATGTGCAATATTGCACATGTTAAGGTAACTAAAAGTAGTATCTTTTTATTGAAAACCAACAATTATTGATTAAAAGTTACATATTTAATATAAAAAACACAAGTTCCAAGTCAAAGTTACTACTTTAAACTTCTTAACATGTGCAAATTTGCACATGATAGAAAAACTCATTTTAAAATACAAAGTAGTGACTTAATAGGGAAAGAAGAACTAATTTTACACAAAAATTAAGAAAAATGGCCCATATACAAATTTTTAAATATTTATAATCTTGTAATTTATTTATCTTTTTTTTCTTGTATATATTTCTTCCGGCGAATACAATCATGTCCGAAACGTATCTATTACCATGTGGATATCTCTTATAATCGGTAAGATTCAAATTTTAGTTTGTTAAAGGCTTAATTGCACTTTTGCCTCCTATATTTTGCCAATTGTGCGATTTTGCACCCCATAGTTTTAAACGAGCGATTTTGCACCCCATCCTTTTCCCCCTTTCTGATTTTATGGTCCCCATG
>Ga0228711_1002017_pt1 | contig 30816 bp, 20 predicted proteins | sample MedpolnodulmetaG_2_FD_177996 | JGI IMG/M metagenome (GOLD analysis project Ga0228711, IMG submission 177996) | Root nodule microbial communities from Medicago polymorpha collected in Santa Monica, California, United States - brown nodules | ecosystem: Host-associated > Plants > Roots > Nodule... | reverse complement strand
CTAATAAAGTTTTTTTATTTTTTTTTTCTATTTTTTTTGTTTTTTTTTTTTTTTTTTTTTATAAAAGTTCTTAAGTTTCTTAGACAACTTTTTAGAGCAAAAAAAGTTGTTGCATATTTCTTTCCTAATTTTTTGGTGTTTCTCTACTTTTTTAGAAAATGATTGCGTATCTTATTTATAAAAGTTCTTAAGTCTTTTAGACAACTTTTTGGAGCCAAAAAAATTGTTACAAATTTCTTTCCTAATTTTTTGCTATTTTAGTTTTTAAAAAATTGATGTCATATCTTATATATAAAAGTTCTTAAGTCCTTAGACAACTTTTTTGGATTCAAAAAATTTGTTGCGGATTTCCTTCCTAACTTTTTTCTTTTTCTTTATTTTTTTTAAGAAAATGATCGCATATCTTATAGTTACAAAACACATCTAATAGCTAAAACCAAGATGTATGTGTTTTGTAGATGGTGTAGTCTTGATTGGAAAGTCGATGGAGGAATTGAATGGCATGTTGGAGACAATATATGTTATGTAATTTCAGGAAAAGGTGAAGTAATTCTACCTTAGAGGTGAAAGTTGGGGATCATACCATACAAGTTACATAGTTTAAATATCTTGGGTTCAAAATACAAAATGACGGAGAAATAAAAGCATATCTAAATCATCATATTCAAGTTGGATGGTTGAAATAGAGAAGAGTCTCATGTGTTTTAGGTAATGCAAACATACCGTTTAAGTTGAAGTGAAAAAATATCAGATAATTTTCAGACCGTCAGTGTTTTATGTAACTTAGCGTTGGGCAGTTAAGAACCAACACGAGAATAAAGTAAGTGTGCGAAGATGGAGATGTTACGTTGGATGTGTGGTAAGAGTAGATGGGATAAGATTATAAATTATAGCATTATAGAGATAGGGGATGTTGCATTGGAACTGAGTGTTGAACGGTTAAGAACCATCACAAGAATAAAGTAAGTGTGCGGAGATGGGGATGTTGTGTTGGATGTGTGGTAAGACTAGATGAGATAAGATTATAAACGACAACATTGTAGAGATAGTTTGGGTAGCACCTATAGTATAAATATGGTGGAAAATATGTTTAGATGATTTGGACATGTAGAGAGAAAACACGTAGATTCTACACTAAGAAGAGTAGATCAAATAGAGAATAGTCATATTACGAGGTATAAGAAGACCTAGAAAAACTATAAGAGAAACCACTAAAAAAGATTTTCAGATTAATGAGTTGAATTTAAATATGATTTATGATAGAACAATATGACGTATTTCCGTCCATGTAGTCGATCCTACTTAGTGGGATAATATTTGGTTGTTGTTGTTGTCTTTTGGAAGCATTAATTCATCCTTAACAACTATTATTTCATTTTATAATCAACTACCACATTTATTAATCAATGAGATAATCAACTTCCCGTGCACCGCACAAGTCCAAATACTAGTACCTATAAAAGGCATCCTTCATCAACAAACGAAGCTCGTGCTTATTGTTCCATATGCTTGTTTTTAGGATTAAGCATTTTTTTGTTTGAAACAACGTACTTGCATAATTCGATGCTATTTTGTAATATTTTGATTATAGGAAAAAATTACAGTTTTTGGCTTAATATCTACTGCATTTTTTTTTAAGTAATCTACTGCATTTTTTATCTCAACTAGTTTCTTACATGCTTAAATTAAGGGGGAGTTTTCAGGCTTTTTAATCAATATATGGAATAATTTGACAGTGAGTCGTAACTTGTATATAGTGTATATGATTTGAATCAAAATAAAAAACGACATCATAAATCAATAAATTTGTCATCATCGAGAAGGGAAAAATTGTTGAGGGAAAATCACAAAATTCCCTCTTAAAAGATGCCTTGAGGATAACAAACTTAGTTGAATTAAATCATTTATGATTGTGACGTTTTTTATTTTTTAAGACTTTTTTTAGTCTCATCCCATATAATTTTAGTTACACTCAAATTTATTTAAAAATTTACAATAATACTAAAATTGCTCTCCATGTAAAATTCTAAAAACCCAATTTTCATGATCATTCTTAACCTTCACCCACAAACCACCATAGATGTGAAATCAAGATCAAATATTGAATCAACATCCTTTTTATTGATTGGTGCTCTATTTATAAAAGTTTGTGAATTTCATTATCGAAGAATTTCTTTTTATTTCTTGTTCGTTGTGTGCTTTCTTTGTTCTGTTATGAGATCTGTTTGTGTGGACAACATATAAGGTATACATGAATTTAGATAAAGTAGGTATTGTTTCGGTAGACATGAATTTAGACGTTATTTAAGATTACATATCAATTATTAAGACGTAATTTGATTTTATGTAGGCACTATTGCTCATTGTGAGAGGCTAGTGTAAATTAAGTTTACACATGTACAATTACTCATTATGAGAGTTAAGTTTACGTATGTACAATTACTCATTATGAGATATTAGTGTAAATTCAAATTATGTATGTAAAATTGAGGACATTTTTTAAAAGAGAAAAAAGCAGGAAAAAAGGTTTTTTTTTTTTTTTAGAAAACAGCCCAAAAAAGTTAAAAAGGATTGTTTTCTTTATACACATAGTATAGAAGAGATTTTTTTTTTTTATATAAAACATAGTTTGTAATTCATTGAAAATATAAAATTTTCTGAAGTAAATTAAAAAAGAAAAGAAAAGGAAAAGGTTGAAATATCTCCTTATTTTATTGATGAATATCCCATCAAGGCATTCCAAGGTGACTTTTAGGATGCACAAATTGTTAAATTTGTGTATCCATGCACAAACACTCTTTTGACCTTTGATTTATCATTTAAAAATTGAATCGTTAGGATGTAATGATAGAAACCTCATTTCACGGGTAGTTAACAATGTAGTATGCAAAAACTATTTACTTTGAAGTGATTTTTAATTAAAAACAGTATTTTTAGGGTGCATTTATTTTTTAATAATTTTTTTTTATTGATGTGTTTTGGCTAACTTTTGTCTATTTTTTTTGTCAAGTAGTCTAGTGGTTAGAGCTCGCACAATTTAATTGTGGAGAAGTGGAGTATCTAGGGTTCGAACCTCGGCCCTGCATATAAAATGCAATATCCCTACCAACTGAGTTGTGCTCACGAGAATATTTTTGTCTATTTTTTTATTAACAGAATTAAATCCATTTTTTTATAGGGCTTATATTCTACTGTTTGTGAGTGAAAAATATATAGTTTTTATGATTTCTTTTATCTCACCTACTATTTTGAATATTTAACTTTTTATGGGACTTCTATTTCACTTTTTCCCTATTTATATGCATTGGCCAACTATTTTTTCTACGCATATTCCAATCAAAACATGTCTAATATGTATTTGTAGAGATATTTTAATAACTAATCTAAAAAGTTGATATCATAAAGTTATTTGATTAGATTTACATGCACATATAAAAAGGTTTACACAGTATATGCATACAAATTAAATCCAAATTAAAAAGATATTTATTAATTGTTGTTTTTTACAGAAAACTATTACTAAATGATTAAAAATGCATAAAGGACACATAAACACGTACAGAGGAACAAAAATAATATGGAAAATATTATTCCCCTCAATAACAGAAAAATAGGGAAAGAATTTGTGTTTAAAAATTATATGTTACAAATAAAAGGGAGTAGATTCACGCGGTTAATAAAGAGCAATGATATTTGTACATCAATTTTATGACAACTTTGTTTTTCTCTTTTTTTATTGGTCAAAAACAATGAAGAGAGAAAAATAAAGAGAGGGGATAAAAACATCATGTGAGTATGAGAGAGAAAATTGTACAAAAGTTGTCACAAAATGGTTGTACATTTCTTGTTAATAAAATAGGCCACATTAGACTTTTTTGATACATTCCTTTATTCAAATTTTGTACATGTAGACTATCACTAGATCTATACCATTCATTTTTAAAATAATAAATCCAGGTGCAGTTTAGCATGCCATACAAAAGTTGTGCAAATAGGTGCTGACAGTTATTTTGGACCGTTGATATATTAATATTTTAATTGAACGGTTGAGATCTATGATGACAAATGGATGGGTGACCTGCTGTTGGAACAGTACACGCGGTCCCACCATCAGAGTGCTGAAACAAAGGCCCAATACAAAAGTTTCCAAAAAAAGCAACTAAATAATGCCATTTACTCTGGATCGTTTCTTTATAAGCCCCCCAAAATCTTTTATGCCCTGGATTTCCCAATTTGCCCTTAATTCAAGAGTTCTGTATATATCTACCGGATGAACATTGCTTTTTAAGCCCCCCTAAAATCTCCAAAGGCCCCCTAAAATATCGAATTTGCCCTTTTATACAACATATGGTAGATATATACCGAACCAGTTAGGAAGATAACTACGGGATACTCAATTACATGATCCGGTAGATATAATCTGGATTCGTTAGGGATATAACTTCAGAACGACATGTTACAGAAATTGCAGTGTTTTGTCGCAGTTATTATATAAGACACGACATTTATATAAGACAAAACACAATTTTGGTTCTCTTATTTCCTCTTTTGCACTTCACTTAAATTTTATTCTAAACTTTGCAATTTTCCATAAGAATCATACCAACAAACCGTGTTAACTTCACTCAGTTGCAATCAATGTATATCATATTTCTTCCTATCATATTGAAAGTCTATATAATTTTCATTCTTTTGACATGAACACATGAGTAATGGAAATTGCTTGCTTTGAGTGCGTGGGATTAGTTTTGAAAGCAATTTATACAGCTTCTTATTTAAGGTCTAGACCAAATACAAAAGAGATTAATATTGTACACGTGAAACATCAAGTAGTTTAGAAACTGAGTATCAAATACAGAACAACTGTAGCTATAATATTGTCCATCAATAGTTATATAATTAGAAATTAAGACTAAAAAATTAGATGGAGATTTTACCTTAACTTTGGAGATAACCCTAAAGAAACTCTTACGAGAACAAATTTTAGGAACAAGATTCAGCTATGGGTTGATTCGGAGAAATCATTTGATGCGTACAGAAGGAATATAAAATTGAGTGAAAAATGGTCTGGAGAAGGAATGAGTCGATTTTGAACTCACAGAAAGGAAGAAGAAATGAGACAATGAACTTATAAAAACAAATCCTGCACATACATACGGTACATATATGGTAGGTACATACAGAACTCTTGAATTAAGGACAAATTGAGAAATTCAAGGGACATAAAAGATTTTGGGGGAAACACCCCTACCGGATATGTACCGTATTTAAAAAGTGTGTTTGTGTATGGGTGCACAAATTTAAAAATCGCATTCCAACTCACTTGAGTGTATAATAGTTATCGCAAAAAAGAGAGAACAAAAAACGACGAAGTGTACGTGAGAAGCTTGAAGAGTTGGCGCCTTGATAAAATGAAATCAAGAAGGAAAACAGAATTCCCGCCTAAAGAAAGGAAAATACAGAAGAGCACTAATAATACCAACTGTTATCCGTAGGAGTGAAAGTGAAAAATGTATTCATCTTCCTCCGCCGAGAAAAAACCTAACCCTAAAAATGTATACCACATCGGAGGTCTTCCCGTCGAATTTCCATACCAACCCTACGGTTCTCAATTCGCGTTTATGGGTCGAGTTATCTCAACCCTTAATCGAGCTCAGAAAGAAGGTCACTCTCACGCGTTACTCGAGTCCCCCACTGGTACCGGTAAATCCCTTTCCCTTCTCTGTTCATCTCTCGCTTGGCAGCACCATTATAAACCCACCCTTCCGCCAACCGCCGCCGATCCTCTCGCTTACGGTGGTGGATTTCTTCTCGACGAGGTTTTACTTCCTTTAGGTATGTATCTCCCTTCAAATTCCAATTCATTTCATTTTATTGGATAATCTTTCTTAATCAATCACACTTTCATCATCAGAACCTACCAATAAGAAGCTCAAGAAAAAGACAGTTCCAACTATTTATTATGCCTCGTACGTTTTTTTCTTCTTTCATTTCTTACCACTGCTCAATTTATAAATTATTATCTTAGATTGTTCCAGAATTTCAATGCTGTTCTCTATATCCTAAAATTTAACTACTTTTTTTGTTTTGATTTTCTCATGTACTAGGAGAACACACTCACAAATTACTCAATTGGTTCGTGAATTGCGCAAAACTTCATACAGGGTGCCCATGGCTTTGCTGGTAGGTTGAATGAAATTTATACAATAATGATACACGTCCTTTTGAAGAATGGAAACTTTTCATTTTTAAAATTCATATGTTGTTTCATATGGACTTGGGTATTATGGTGTGCCCAATTCCCACATTGAGTAGTATGAGATGCATGCTTGATCAAATATTTATGTGATTGCCTCTCGGCTTACAATCATTTACAACAGTATTTGATGCCCATCATTGTTATTTATTAAACTCTTATTTAATATTAGTCTGTCATTTTAGTTAGTTTGTTAATCATATCACAACTTATTTATATAGCATTGTTGACGAGATACCAATTAATATGATAAGGATTCTATTTTAGTTGAGATTTTATGTGAAATTTACCATGCTGTTTTACCTGTCATATTTGTATATACAGAGAGATATATTACATTAAGCACCAGAATCTTAAAATCATTATGGATCTAGCTGAGTAATTTCCCCCTCTTATTTTGCCAGGCATCACGGAAGCATTACTGCACCAATAAAAATATACGTGGCAAAGAGAACATAGACGAAGAATGGTTGCTCTTACCTCACCTTTTTTATTTTATTTATGAAACTTTATTTATATTATGCGTACTGATATATTTCATAAATGTTCTCAGTAAACAACTTTTGAAAGATAAGGTTATAGGATGTCCAGAGTTCAAGTAAGTGTATTCTTATCCACGCATGCTTTCAATATATTTTTATACCACTCTTGAAGTAACTGGAATCAGAAACTTCCTGATAAGCAGAAGTGTACAGAAAGTCAAAGCTCACCCTTCCCTTCAGAAAGGAGGATGCAATGAGGTGCATGACATAGAAGATCTTGTTAAAGTTGGACAATCGGTGAAAGGTTAGGTTTTTTACTGCTGTAATTTTTGCCTTTTATTTATTTAAATTTTACACTAATCCATGCTAATTACAAGCATTGTATTATACCCTCTTTCAGGTTGCTCTTATTATGCTGCCCGTTCTATGTCAAATGATGCACAGTTGGTATTTTGTCCATATAACTACATCATTAATCCAGTCATTCGGGGAGCAATGGAGGTGGATATTCAAGGAGCCATCGTGATATTCGATGAAGCTCAGTAAGCTTTGCATCTTTTCTATTTGTTTGCAAGTTAACAAGACAGTTTTAGGATTTGGGTTAAATTGTGCTGGCTTTATTATTTCTTTTTTACAATTATTTATGGGTTCCAGATGTTTTTTTTCTTCATATCAGTTGTATGCAAGCCAAGCTAGAGCTGAGTTAAACTTCGGTAGTAGCTTATATCCGTTTCTTCCCTATATAACCGACCTTTACATGTTTGAACTTTGCAGCAATATAGAGGACATCTGTCGTGATGCTGGTAGTGTGGATATTGAAGAGGATACATTGGACAGTATGTTTCTGAATCTTTATAGCTTCTGTTTTTATCATTTTAACAACGATGTTAACTAATTGGTCATACTTTCAAAAGAACTACAAATGGAGCTCGAGCAACTCTGTCATTCAGATATTGCAATTTACCTACCCCTGTATGAAATGACACAGGTAATTAGTTTAGATATTGGGTTTGAAATGCTTGACTATATGAGTTTATCCTCGGTGAATGTATATTTTACTGAGTACTTCTGTTCAGGGCCTTACTAGCTGGATGGAGCAGAAGAAAACTACTCTGGAAAAACGTGACTTTCAGCACTATGTGTCATGGTAAGTTAAGGCACTTATCAGTCTGTACGCCTCTTTATATTTTGTAAATATAATTATTCATTTGGTAATTTTATTATGACACTAAAGATCCCAAGTATTATAGAAGTTGGTGTGCTATGACTTGATATAAACACAATGTAAAGTGTGATTTCGGAGATGAGATATTAAGTTTTTCCTCTTATCAAAATGGCATCATACAGTGCTAGAATATAAAGGCAGAGTCTATCACGATGTGATTAGGGATTACAACCAATCAGATACAGCTTGGTGTGAGTTCGGGCAAGCGTTTAGTAAATATGATTTTAGCGAACATGATATTATGTAGTTGGTTTGATTGAAATTGAAGTGAATTGGTTTATGTTTGAATATTTCTACGCTAAAAGAAAGTTTGATATTTGATATAAAACATAAACTTGGCACAAATGCTACCTTTTTATCATTTACACTCAAACCATGGCATAGACGCTAGAGAAAATCAATTTTCATTCAAAGTAATTAAACATTTAGTTCAAAGTAATTAAACATTTAGTTTTTTACCAAAATCGCAAATGATAGGAGAGAAAGTCACACTCCACCATGAATCCAAACTCACTAAAATACAGAGGATAATAGACAGTGACAATAAATTAGAAGCTGATTCAGATTTAAATTGCATAAATTATTGTCCGAATTCAAACTATTCTTCTTAACTATCTGAACAAAAACTTTGACATGGATAGGATAACATTATGATATAACTATAAGTTGTTTGAAACTTTAAATAATCAGATCCAGCTGAGGTATTGGGAAAAAGAGATTACGCTGTCATGTTCTTCCATCATACAATTTTATTAGAAACATTGTTGCTCCTTCGATCCTGACATGGTACTGTTTTATTTCTGATTAGCCTGGATTGATACCATTAATTGTAATTATAATATCTTACATTTTATACCAGTTTCACTCCTAATAAGGAACAAGAAGTTAAATATGCTTGGGAAATTACATTATTTTTTTGGTCACTAATTTGACGTCCCTTTATGTGTTACTGTACTTTTCCTTTTGATGACAAATTTGTGGTTGTTAACTAAAACAATTTTGTTTGAATGTCCACTTTCAGTTGTATGCTGTAACATTAACTGTCATGACCCAGACCTCAAGTTGTGACTGACGCACAAACTGATACTTCTAGTCTGGCAAGCCTAACAACCAAACTTGACAAACAAATAGAAGATTAGATCCTGAATCAAATTTTACTTTGAACTATACAACAACAATATCCCACTAAGTGGGGTCGGCTACATGGATCAAATTACGCCATAATGTTCTATTGTGAACCATATTTTGATCAAATTCATTAACCTCTAAATCTTTCCTAATAGTTTCTGTTGTAGTTTTTCTAGGTCTTCCTCCACCTCTTTTGAACTATAATTCACTGAAAATTTTGACAGAGTATCCCTCTGTTTTCAATACTCCCAAAATCAGAATCATGTTTACAACCAAGTATTCCCAACCAGAATCTCAAAGATAACATATATAAAGCTTGCACATCTCAAAATAAAGATATTTCTATACTTCAATATAGATGCAGAATACACAGACTCAAAATATACATAAACAAAAGGGTCACCCATCAAGGAGGCCTACTAAAAGTGTGATAATGCTCAAACTTTGGATCTGCTAGCAGCCTACTACTTAGTTGCCTGTGAGATGGAAAATAGAAAGGGCGTGTTGTTGGAACAGAGAAGAAGAAAATGAAAATGGAAAAGTGAAGAAATGAGGGAGAAGGGTCATGGGTTTTGTTTGCTTTAGTTTAGTTTTTTTTTTTTGTTGAAATGGTGCATTTCATTAACTATGTGAGAACTGAAGGATTGCTTATAATTCAGTTAATCTTTTTGCCTTATTTGAATTGGTATTTGAAAAAATATATAACCTATGTATCATCTAGAGCCTCGTAATATAAAAGCTATATCCGTGATTTATTAACATAAGCCGTTTTATCTATAGTTGGACTGGTGACAAGGCTTTGCAAGAGCTTGAAGAAGCAAATATTTCAAAGCAGTGCTTCCCTATTTTGGTAGAATGTGCTACTAAGGTATCTCATTTGTTTGACATGTTGGATTATTCTTATTTTTGCATGCTGTTTGACAACTTGATCATTTATCAAGGCAATCAAAGTTTATACTGACTTGGAAGCAGATGAACCGCATTTAAGTGGCATGTCAGTGATAACATTGGAAGGTTCGGGATTATGTTTTTTTAACACACACATTTCGTTTTTCAGTTATTTACCTACCTCAGAGTATCTGCTATTACCAATGATCTTTATCAATCTCATTTCAGGCTTATTCTCATCACTATCTTATTTCTTCTCAAAAAATGGATCTCATATGTTGGATTACCAGCTTGCTCTTCAGCGAACTGTTAGAAAACATGATAGTAAGTAGTTGCAGTCCAACAATCAATAATGTCAAGCAAAATCCCAAATGTCAATGTTGTTATCCACATGCAGCTAAATGGGAAATGGTCTGAAAACCTTTTGATTATATGAATGGAAATTTTGGATGTAAAATTCAAATATGAGAATATAAATCATCAAATATTAAACATTTACGTAGAGAAATTTGAAAGTTTTTTTTTTAATACTAAATATAAAGAATCAAATTATTTCCAATGTATTTATATTCTACATCAACTAGTGATATGGGTCATTTGGCAAAAGTAACTTATAAGGTTGGGGTAATTCTCACCAGTTGAGCTAGAGTTGAGTTAAACCTAACAGGCTAAGAAGTTCTAGAATGATATATGGGTTCTTGTATTGATATTGAAGCTGTTGTTCATAATGTACTTACTCAGAACTTTATTCCGTCATCAGGACTTAATCTGTTAATAAAGGAAAAAGTAGAATTGAACTTAGATATATAAAATGGTGTAGTTAGTTTGTGAAGACAAATGATGGCTTCTATTTGTATGATTGGGAAACTAGTAGCAGTATAAATTGATTAATGACATTGTAAAAGTTTCAAATGGTAGTATATCTCTGCTCTCTCTGCCTGAAAATTTCTGCATCAATATGAGTATTGTTCTTTGATTCTATGTCAGGAAGAGCTTCTGGAAACTGGACACACACTTTAAGTCTGTGGTGCTTGAATCCAGCTGCGGTATTTAGAGATGTTGCCGATCTTTCTTTATCAGTCATATTGACTTCTGGGTAAGCGTCGTGAATTTGCATTCAGGGGCCAAATGTCTACACGTTGAGGACATTAATTATTTGAATTTTTTTTCTTTTGTTCCAACCATGTATTCTTGAGAGGCACATACATGCCTGTTAAACAGCCTGATTTTATAAAATAGCCTGATGGGTCAGACTGATAGCGGGCCAATTATGTTCAGGCCAAATAAGTCCAGTTTCATGTAAGCATGTAATTATATTCATATAGCCTGCCCTGGGTTTATGTGGACCAGGCTTGCTGGGAAATGGCCCAAACCTTTTTTTTATATAGATATCAATGGAGTTAACCTTCTCAAATGTTATGTTAAAATCCCCCAAACTAACATGATACTGCATTGGTTTAAATATCTCTTTAATCCATGCCATATGCACATTTTCTGGTTTAGTCCTTAAAAAATTACGGTCTGTTTTAATTCATGAAATATAGGAAATCTGCTTTTAGTCCTTGTTTTTAGACCCTGTAATACTTGTCCATGCTGGAGCCAGTCCCTATACTGTGTTTTTAGTCCCTGTAATATTTGTCCATGCTGGAGCCAGTCCCTATATGGTCTCTATTATTAAATACGGTACACATGTAACAAGGATGCAATTATGTTGTGGATAAATTTACATGGACTAAAAATAACTTTTCCATAGGGATTCGAACCAGTAAGACATTTTTTACAGGCAGTAAGGCACCAAAGCTGGAATTGAGGCGTATTACACAGACTAACAAGTTATTTTAACCTATCTTTCCTTATAACCCCAGGGGTTCTGAGCATGCATAATAAAGTTGGTGCTTTTGCCCAAATGCTATGTCTGAGTAGCAGAAATAACCCGATTTCTAATGGCATGTTCTGTGTAAAACATTTGTTGAAATTCAGTTCCAGTGAGGCAATGCTGCATTAAGCATTTGTGGTTAAAGTTTCACCAAATAAGTGATCATATGATATATCAATATGATATATTGATGATTGTTATTTGTTTTCTTAACTGCTGCAAGGCATGAGGGTCAAAACTTGTATAGAAGTGAGTTCAGATAATAGCATCTCTGTTTTGTAGCAATATTCTAGTATCATCGACTTATCAATTTGGGGTATTTTTAGGACACTGTCACCAATGACGTCGTTTTCTTCTGAACTTGGAGTTAAGTTTGAAACTAATCTTGAAGCTCCACATGTAATTGATACTGATTCACAGGTCTGTGCTACTTCTCTCTTATCCTTAAAGTTGATTATCTGCTGTCATGTAAGTGCCTGTTTTCTAAATAATAACCTTTTGAGTACAGGTGTGGCCTGCTATAATCTCCACTGGTCCTGGTAATTATCCTTTGAATGCAAGTTACAAAACTGCTGATGAATATGCATTCCAGGTATCCATCCTCAGTAACTATTTTTGACTATTCTATCCTCTTTGAATACATCTGTTGATTATAAGTTTTGGCATAGGATGCAGTTGGAAGATCTTTAGAGGAAATCTTCAAGATTGTTTCAGGTGGTTGTCTTGTGTTCTTTCCAAGTTATAAATTGATGGAAAAATTATGCACCCGATGGTCTGAAACAGGTCAATGGTCTCGACTCAAGGCAGAAAAGCCCCTTTTTGTTGGTGAGTAATCCTTATGTTCTTCCTAATACTCAATGAATTATGAAATAGATTTAAGATTGTAGTTTCTGTTTATTTATTTGCCTTTTCTTTTGGCGATCCTTTTTTTCTTAAAAATGCAAACCTTAAAATTGAAAAGATTTAATTTGGTTTGTTGTTAATATCTAAAAGGTTCTTGTCTTCACATTGTTTTTGGGTTGCATTAAGAAACTGTATTATGTTTGTACTTGGTATGCAGAATCAAAGGGGGGAAGCCAAGATGATTTTGAACTTACATTGAAGGGTTATTATGACTCAATTCATCATGACAAAAAACCTGCTTCTGGAAGGAAAAGAAGGATTAAGAAAACTGATCTAAATCACTTCCATGCAGTTGATTCCATACAGGATACCAAGAAAGGAGGAGCAGCTTTACTTGGTGTTTGTCGAGGAAAGGTGCATCACAATTTTACCCATCCCTTAGATGTTGCTTAAAAATTATGTACTTGCAATTTGATTTTCGCTACATTTTAGAAAGTTAGAAGTGCTGCAGTAGTACACGAGGCGAGGGAAACAGTATTTTCATTTTGATCTATTCCATTCCAAAAAATGGAGCATGAAACCATTCCATTATATTCTTATCTAAGATTAATTTCAAAACATAACACCATATTATCTTATAGCTTTTTATATTATCTCTTAGGATTGGGTTTTATACTTTTAAGTACTATCATGTTTTGTTTTCCTTTTTTGATAAGAATTAGAAGTCTAGTATTATTCTACATTAAATTCAAGGCTTAATCTTGTGCATCATAATATCAAATAATAAACATAATCATATTTCAATCAAAACTTTATTTTTTCTCTTTTCTCCTTTATCTAAAACCCTATAAAATAAACAAAAATCAACTGCAAAAGTCTTAACCAGCAAGTCAATCCAGCTCCTTCTTTGTGCTTCATTTAATTAAAATAAACTATGATTAAAACACAGTTATTGAAAAAAAGAACATACTGATGTGAATATTTTAAATGGTACAAGATAAATATCTGCTTACCCAGCTTGTAAGATAAAAAGTTGTCATATATTGGTCTGTTTAAGTTTATTATTTTACAATTTTAATTTTATATAATTTTCTATTTTTAGTTTTATTATAAATATTTAAATTTTATTAGATTTTTTTTTGTATCGTATATAATAGTAAATTAAGTGTGTTTAAAGATTACATATCGTTTTTAAAATTATGTTTATTATTATTTTTAATTTAAATATTTTTTATTATATTTTAAATTAATATTTTTATTAGGGTTAATGTTGAAACAAGCTCCTAGCCGATCCTATTGGTTTCTAATCCAACCCTCCTATCAAGATAGAAATTTGTCTAGTTTATCTAGGTGGACAAGTTATGATAAAGAGACAGGATTGAGTTATTCTTGTATCCTAATGACTCAACAATTGCTAGATTAAAGCAAAATATGACTTATAATATCTTGTCTCTTTTATCATGACTATTAAGTTGACCCTATTTTTTGTATATTGCCTCAAGCCTTTACGAAACTGACTCCACTGTGTAGTTGAGACACAGTTTCAGCATTTTATACCATGTTTTCTCTTATTCAACATATACCTTCACCACAAATGTGCAAATGAGTTCATTATATGATTGTATTTTATATAATGCTTGCAGGTTTCTGAAGGAATTGATTTCTCTGATGATAATGCCAGAGCAGTTGTATCCTTCTTTCTACTTATAAATTTACTTATTGTTCACTTTAAGGAGGGGGAGATATCCTGGTCTTATTTGGCCACGGTGTATCTTGAGTTGATTAAAATAATGTATATTTTCAAATTATTAAAAGAAAAATAAAGGTTTACTATTACGATTATTAAAGTGGTAAAATGTAGCTAGCCTACAATGGCTTTGATTACAGATTATACACCAGTTTTTATAATCAATGTAATTTTTAACTAAAAATAAAAATTGTACGTTCTTGACAATCCTAGATCATTGTTGGTATCCCATTTCCAAACATGTAAGAATACTTTCTTTTCTATTGTAAATATTCTTGATAAGGCACCTACAGGGGGAATACATTTCTCTGACTGCCTGATTTATTGTAACAGGTATGATATTCAAGTTGCACTAAAGAAGAAGTATAACGACACATTCAAATCATCTAAACAACTGTTAGGAGGAAATGAGTGGTACTGCCACCAAGCATTCCGAGCTTTAAATCAAGCAGCAGGTAAAACTTGGTTCTGATTTATTTATCATATTCTAACCAAAGCAGATTTTTTTTCTACTTTCTTAGCTATGTTGGTTACCTTCTACATTTTGCAGGGCGGTGTATACGACATAGACTTGATTATGGAGCAATCATCCTATTGGGTAATAATGCTGAACTACCAATTATTTCAGTTCTTTTCAACCTTTTATCCTGTTTCTGTCTTTTTTAGATTTAGAATTTAGAAACTTGTTTTAAATTTGGAAAGGAAGGAAGGTTGAATTGGCCAAGTTTTCTAGAGTAAGGAATACTACCTTGGTGATTTTTAAATTTTGATCTTTGTATTATCTTGTTCAAACCTGATTCTTTTAAGTTTATTTTGGATTTTTATAGACACCATAACATTGGCGAGTAACTAGAGAGCAGGCAGTTCTGTCTCAAACCATCTTTTTGGTTTAGAAATTAGAATCAAGTTGTTTTGTTTCCTTGTCTTTTCCCCTTTTTGCGGTGTGGTCTATTGTTGAACTATGGTTTATTTGATATTGTTTTTTAACCATTTTTACCATAATAAGTGTAAATGTTATTGTTGAATTAGATGAACGCTTTCGTGAAGAAAGGAATAAAGCATTTATTTCGAAGTGGTTAAGAAAACCCTTGAGAGTGTATGACAGTTTTGATTTGTCACTGGAGAAACTAAAGTCATTCTTTGAGAATGCCAAGGTACATGACATGACATGACGTGTTGGCTTAGTTTTACCTCTGATATAGTCCTCCCTGTTACTTTTTTGGGCTTGATGCGAAAGAATTATTGATGCGTTTAACTTGATGTAGGAGCGGTATGGCTTGGATACAGTGCATGCCACAAAGAATTTGAACTTAAATGATGATGATGGTGTTCTAAACAATGATGGAAATATGTGGTTTCCAAAGAAGAAAAATCAGAAACTGAACAAGTCTAGAAATGGAGCTGAGAAAGAGACGTCGGTTATTGAGGATAAAATCTCTATTCCCACACCGAGTCTGAGCTCTCACAATCTTGGCGAAAGTCAGCCATCAGCTCCAAGGAATAGTAACACATACAGTTTCAAAGACCATATTAACCTCCAATGTTGTAATCTGACGGAAAGGTATTCTTGTTTTCCCCCTTGTTTTTGAACATTTTATTTTTAATTGGATGGTGTTTGTGTTCTTTGGCCTTCATATATAAAAAATTATAGGCATGTCATAGGTTTACTGTGAATAGGAGGTCCATTAACAATGGGTGCAACAGAAGAAATAGAAAGAAGGAAGAGACAAATGTGCCTAAGGTTCCAGGTCTCTGGGTGTGATAGAGACCCGAATGAGGGCTGATAAAGAAAAAGTATAAGGTAATAAAAGTTGGGTAGGCTGCTTAGTCGGCAAGTTTGTTATGCGTGAGTAGTATAAATAGTGAGGTGAGTGAATTCTGTTGGTTATGCAAGAATATTAGAGTGATCATTATGGTTAGGTAGAGTTTTCTCTATCTCTGAGGAGCATGGCTGTGGGGTTGATTGGGATCATTTCCTTCTACAATTTATCTTTCATTTTGCTATTGTAAGAGCTTTTGCTCAGCTTCCATTCAATAAACATACAATTGGGCATTCTGAGTTTTGGGTGGGATTGAGAATGAGGAAGAGGTTTTTAAAAGGGGATTTTATGACCAGCACAGGTGCTATTTGGATTGGCTTATTTGATCTTATCTACTGGCATAATCACTTGTGTGACTGTTTGGAAGAACTTATGAAAACAACTTACGACCTGTTCGTAAGCTTTTTACACTTTATGATTCTTGGAAAGGATAGGAAAGACCTGGTAGTAGGAGAACAAGGGGAAGATGAGATCATGAGACTGAAGGGGGAGAAGGGAAACCACTATAATTGTACATGGGTAGTGTGGCAAGGATGACCTCACGAAAATTCTTTAAGTTATGGGGTTCCGATTTTGGGGAAAGGGGTGATTGAATTGGTTGACTTATGCATACCATGTTTTTGTCTCTGAACATTTGGTGAAGTCATTCTGTTTCAGTTAGTTAGGTGGCTCAGTATTTATATATAGAGATCCAATGCCTTCTCTTGTAAGATAATAAAGATGTTCAACATTCATGATTCATTCATCTTCTATCTAAATCAAACAAGTTGGAATATTGGAGCTTATTATGTGAAATTGAGGATGTTAACATTGTGTCCTCTAAAAGTGTTGGATCTGGTGGAAGGATTAGAGGAGTTGCTCCAGGAATACAAGGATTTGCTTAGTACAAATACAGAGCTGCCACCTAAGAGGTGTTACTATTGACTCAATTGTTGAAGAATAATATTATGTGGGGAGAGGAGGCCATGACAACATTGCAGCTTTGAAGGAATCAGTGGTGGAATTACTCCCGTTGGAAATACCAATTTTCAAGGCACCCTTTGAAATTGAAACCAATGCTTCAGGGTTAGGCTAAAATCTGTGTATGAAAGGGAACTTATTCCACAGTCTTGCATTGCAAAATTGGAGGTCATTCTTAAAGGGGAATCATTTCATATTTCGTGCAAACCAAAGAAAGTTGAAATAACTTGTAGAACAGAGTGCTGAAGAGGAACCGCCAAAGTGGGCGTCCAAGCTCTTGTGGTATGATTTTGAGGTACAATAAGGGAAGGATAACCATGTTGCTGATTTGTTGTCAAGGGTGATGGACGTTTGTTGTCAAGGGTGATGGACGTCTAGACAATTTTGATTATTTCCAGCTAGCAATTTAGGTTGATAAGTCCCTAAGAAAAGTAATACTTTATATAACTGTGTCTCCCAATACCCATCTAGGCCATTCCTTCTCAATGTGTAATGTGTTGATTATGGAACGAGAGGAGGTTGGTATGCATTAGTTGTACAATCCCGAATTAGTTGCTAATCGGGGTTGGAATTAACACTCACATCACATTAACTTGTATTAATTGTAAATACAGCCTTGTGCAGTCTGATCAGATACACAGAAATTACAGAAACTACAATACCAATTGATCTTGCTTGGATTAACTATTTTGTTAAAATGTAATCTTAAAAGTAGAAATTTAAGTAGGATTTTACCTTATGCTTGTATGTCTTTCTATCATGTTATGGGTGGGGGATATTTGCGGTTTTCAATTAGGGGATGAACAACCGACCTTAGTATCTTAATTCTCAGCTGCATTTGGACAAAAGGTTGTTATTTTTTATCTGCTAAAATGCTTTAGATCTCTTTTAGGTTCACTGAGGCATCATCTGTGACATTTACACATGATGAAACCCCCACCGTCAAGGAAAGCCCATCTTCACATATTGCCAGTGATGCTGGCAGCGCATATTACTCTAAGGATGACAATTCTGATTGCACCATAACTGAGGCTTCTGATCAATTTGCAATGGATCACTCGTCAAATTTTCCAGTGTCTTCAACTACTAGAAGTAAAATATCAAACACAGTCACTCCCGAAAAGAGTGTAACTGCAAATAATATTCCAGAATCATCTTTGAATTTGAGTGTTAATTCTCACAATCAGAAAAGGAGAAAGCCCACGGTCGTACCATTTATAAACCTCATTGAAGAAGAAAACCATGAAGCATCTTGTGTCAGCACTCCGAAATGGTACACAAAAAGCTCAGTGGAAGTTAGAGAGGCAACCCATGAAACTGAATGTAGTTTGGGAAGAATTTCAAACTCGCAATCTCCTCAGTTACCAACAAGCAATTTACCTGGGTCATGTTCATTAACTATCCCTCTACTAGACAAAAGGTTACTGCTATTTTGTTCACTCTGCAAAAACCCATTGGGACGGCATGAGAACCATCTATCTCTTACATGCTCTTTGATTTCATCATCAATAGTTCACTTGAGATTCCTTTTGAAAAAAAGACTTGCAACATACACCGCTGATGCAGAAAAGAGTGTACCAGTTATTGTTACTGATTCTTCATTTGTTGATCAACGTGTTTGCAATAGAATACCTAAAAGTACACAGGAAGAAGGTATATGGTGTCCAGAAGATGGGTGTGTTTTCAGCACAATTTTTTGTCCCTTCTGCAGTAATACCAACAATTTGCTCGGAGTTCAGATCATGGCAACCAATTCTTCAAATGCTAAGTTACTTGACAAGGTGAATTTTACAACTAACATCAGACAACCTTATTTCGCTAGTGCTTAAATCTAAAGTTTTTTTTTTATCATTATCTGCTGTTTCAACTGGTCCAGTTTCAGCTATCAATTCTTCTATTTGCTGTTCTTTTAATTGTTGCATTCACTAACATATTCACCACAGATATTGTTTTTCTTTGATTCTTTGGAAGTGAAAAACCAAGAAGCAGGAAAAAGTGCTTCAGAGGAAGTGGTAAGATTAAATCATACCGTTAGCTACTCTTTTGCATGAAGCTAATACTTAACTGCTGTTGAGTGACAATAAAATAACCAATACTTTTTCTAGTGTAATGCCAAAAGCAATAATTTTATGGCTATAATTTGAATTGAAGATATGGAACACCAAAACTACACCAAATAGTCTTTTGCTTTCGTTTTATTTCCTATTTGGTATATTGACCTTGAATTATTTTATTGAATTAAGAAAGTGATTATTGCTATATTCAATACATATGGAAGTTTCATCTTTACTTTTGAAATTATTGTGAAATATAAATAGTTAGATAATCGCTTTTTAATTGCTTTAGGATTTTTCACCAATTACCGACTCTGGCATGGATGGAATTGCAGCCTTAAATTGCTTTGAGAAATATTCTTATGTTCCCCAACCAGGGAAATCAGAAGTCTGGAAGTCTAGAAAATCAAAGGTCAAAATTTAAACAATGCTTTAAGCAATTTTCTGTTAATGGTTGGCTATTCCTTTCTCTTATACTATTTGTTTTATTTTTCAAATGATGCAGCCAAAACTAAGAGGGTCGCCTTATGCAGAATGTTGAAGCTAGTTTGGCAATAATTGAGGTAGGGATGGTGTTCTCTCGAAAATTGAATCAAAGAATGACTTTGTCATCAGTGCATCTGGTGTAATTAAGGACTTGTTTAGTTTGAGTAAATATTTTGTTATCATTGCATATATCTTGGCTAATGATTACAAGAATCTTAATTTATTTTCATTTTGTTAATTTACTTACAGAATTATTTTTATTTTTATTTTTTCAAGCTAAATTTATTGAGAACAAAGGAAAAAAAACCGGGGATAAAAATCTAACCCAGGGAAAGAAAAAAAACAGTCAAATAAAAAAAGGCTTCTCAACCTAAGCAAATTTTCTGACCTGGTATTATATAGCTAAGGTTTTATTTTTTTGCATGTTTTTTTTCTTGCCTTTGAAATCGCCAACGTAAAATGCTCTTCACACAACAAGCAGTAGAATGGTTCTTCAAATATTTAATATAATTGTCGCTTTTCCTCATGAGTGTAAATTCTACATTAATTTCTAAAAAAATATATATTCTTCATAAAATATTGCAATACCTTAAAGTCATGAGCAATATTTATTTAAGTCAATAACAGTTTACATAATTTTATTGTTTTGTATTTTCAATTAAGGCAATACTAACAAGTTGCTAACAAGAGCCATTAAGTCAAATGCTAGCAATTCCCTTTTGTTAATAGATATTTTTAGCATTTCCTTTTAAAATACATGTCACGTTAACAAAAGTCCTATAATACTAGTTAAGAAAACAAAAAAAAATAAAATTAGACGTATTTCATTGAAAAAATAATTTTTGAACATTCAAAAAGTTGAACCGAGCTTTTCAATGTTATTTTTATATTAATTTTCTTAAAGCTTAAATGGATTTTTGATCCCTCTATTCTGATAAGTTACTTATTCTCTATTCTATTGTACTTATAGTTGTATAAGTTTTGTCTAATATTTCTTGTTGTTTATCACTTTATAATAATTCTATGCCTAATTTTTTCAACAATCTTAAGAGTATTTCGTTGACATAGAATTGTTAAAGTATAATTCTTCTATGTCTAATTTTTTCAACAATCTTAAAAATAATATTTCTAGTATTTTTTCAACAATTTTAAAGGCTAATTGTTAAAGTATTTTGGATTCATATATTTTGTGAATGAGATTTTTTTTGCCGTGGCATGTGTTGATTTTGAAAAGCAGTATTCTTGTAATAAGCATTGTTATTATTAAATCTCAATATCTAATAATCCTTATTTGTAAAATTGGAGGATGTTGAAATCATGGCAGTAGTGGTGAACCTTTGATTTAAAGTGAAAGTCGAATAAGTCGCAGAAATTATACCATAGATATACCACCTAGGTTTTATTTACTCTATTTTTACTTGTTAAATTAAGACTTATTTGTGTTAATTACCAAAATATGAATAACTAAGATATTTGATACAATTTATGTCCGTAGTGAATTGGTTGTTAGGACAACTAATTTTGTTAGAAATGAAGTGCTGAAATTTGATTATAAATATATTTTCAACGTACTATTATGATATTTGTTGTTGATTGAAGAAAAATATGTAAAATAAATAAAGATATATTCGTAAAAAAGTAACCAATGTAGTTTGAAATAATAAAGAAGTCTTATAAATAGAAATAAATTGTTCATGTGAGTTTAACTAAATTGCTAGGAACATTGCATAATATATGTAAGGTTGAGGTTTGAATCCTGGACACTTCAATTCTCCACATTTAAAATGTGTGAGCTCCTGCCACTAGACTATTTGACAATAAAAAATGGATAAATTTTTTTCTTCAAAACAGTCTTATAATTAGGGGTGCAACTAATACTTTTTTTATTTATATTTGAGTATATCTAATATGGTGATTCATCGATCAATGAAGGTTGTGTATTTGGTATGAAGTTGACTTGTTGAAAAGGTTGTGAGTCTAACTCTTACGGTTCGATATGATACATCTTTAATTGGTGGGTTTTTTTTTGTTGAAAGAATCTTTAGCGGGTAATTTATAAGTATTTCTACATCCTTAAAAAAAAGTACTTCTACATACTCTTTCCGGTCACTATTATAAGCAAAACTTCATTTTGTAAGTATATTGAATAATCAATGTATCCGGTCTTTATTAAAGATTAGATACATTGAATAATCAATATATCTAAAAAGTGAAGTTTTGCTTATAATAATGTTCGGAGGAATTACGATTCTTTGAGCATTGAAGATTGTTCTTACCATAGTGTAACACGGAATCTCACACCTATACATTTTATTCCAAAATAATAATAATGGTGATCCATCTTTTTATGGCTGCGGTACAAAGAATCTTCTTTTTATCTTACCTGCCAATTGCCTAATGAACGTAAACCCTAAGCGGAGCTTGTCATTACGTACGTAACATCATGCCACACTTTTTGTCTTGCATGGTAACATCAACTTGAATGATTCAACTTCGTGGATGATTTGAAAAGTAAAGTCCACAACCTACTCTTTCTTTTCTAATTACTACTGCTATTTATGTAAAATGATATGTGTCCATAAAAATCTTATCACGACAAAGTCACAACCTCACTTTCGTATACTTAACATTAACTCCTTTCTTTCTAAGCCGCCCATGTATATAATTCTAATAACGAAAGTTAAATCTTACATCATAAACAATTAACTTATGCACATTAGATAAGGTTTATAGTTTATCAAACTATTTTTATTTTCTATATATAAAAAGGGTAATTATAGTTATCAGCATGCAGTCTCTATAAGTATAAATACAAAAGTGTACACTAACACAACGTACATAGAGGGATAAGTCATTTAATGGTTGTGAAGTAAGTAGAGATAGAAGGATGACTAAAGGAGAAGTAGTGGTCGAGGGAAGCAGAGAGACAATGCCCCTGCTCACCCCATACAAGATGGGAAACTTTAATCTATCACACAGGTAATTTAAATATTTAATTACCTTGATATATATACGTTTCTTTTTGGTTTAAATATTATGATATGATGATTTTTAATTTAATTTAATACGATAGGATAGTGTTGGCGCCGTTAACGCGATCAAGGTCATACAACTTTGTCGCTCAACCTCATGCTGTTTCATATTATTCTCAAAGATCAACTAAGGGTGGCTTCTTGATTGGGGAAGCATCTGGTGTGTCTAACACAGCACAAGGGTAAAAAAAAATTAGATTTATAACCAGTGTTTGACAAATGACAAATCATAACAAAGTTACTTATGACTACAGTTTATGGATATGTTTGTTTCGGCTTTAAAAATCTGAAACTAGTTTTGTTTGTTTGCTATCCATAAAAATCACTTTAAAAAAATCTATTGTTTTTGAAAAAAAAATAGATTTTGAAAAAGTTAATTCTAATAGCTTTTAATTTGAAGGAATTTTAGAGATTATTATTATTATTATTATTATTTTGAAAAAAAGCATAAGCTAATTTTTGTTTCTTTACCAAAATAAAATCACTTTATTTGAAAAAGAAAGTGATTTTGAACTTGTTTAAATACTGGGAGACACAAGAATTAATTTGACCGGTAATTTTATTAATAATTATAAATTCAATCAACTAACTAGTTCGTTATCAACTATAAGTTATAAACTAACTTATCAACTATCCACTATTTTTTCCAAACAACGCAAAAAATTAATTGGGCAAATTCCATTGTTGATGAGTGAAAAAATTAATGGAACGGATTTTGGTCAACGTACATGAATGAATATTATTATTATTAACGAGAATGCTTTTTTGACATGGATGATCAAATGAAAGGTACCCAAATACGCCTGGTATTTGGACAAGGGAACAGGTAGAGGCATGGAAACCAATTGTGCGCCAAGTTCATGAAAAAGGAGCCATATTTTTCTGTCAACTTTGGCATGCCGGAAGAGTATCCAAATATGGTACGTGTGTGTGTATATTTATCCCATTACAGGGATTTTATTTCATGTAAAAAAACATTTGATATTAACATATCATAACTTGAAAAATTAATAATATACGCATATAATTGGATGCAGTATACCAGCCTGAAGGTAAACCTCCAATATCATGCACAAACAAGCCTCTTCAGAAAGATATTTCCAATGATCCTGCTGCAGCAGGTCAATATCCACCTCCTCGCCGGTTAAGCACAAATGAAATCCCCATGCTTATCAACGACTTCAAAATTGCTGCAAGAAATGCCATGGAAGCAGGTTTTGATGGAGTAGAGATACATGGAGCTAATGGCTACTTGCTTGATCAATTTCTAAAGGACAAAGTTAACGACAGAGATGACGAGTATGGAGGTAACTTAGAGAATCGTTGTCGCTTCCCACTTCAAGTGGTGAAGGCAGTAGCTGATGAGATCGGAGCTGACAAGGTTGGTGTGAGGTTGTCGCCTTTCGCTGATTATAATGATTGTGCAGACTCTGATCCTCAAGTATTGGGTATTTACATGGCTGAATCATTGAATCAATTGGGTATTTTGTACTGTCATATGATTGAGCCAAGGATGGTTACACAATTTAACAAGTGTGACACCACCAAATGGTCCTTGATGCCTATTAGGAAGGTGTTCAAAGGGACATTTATTGTTGCTGGAGGTTATGATAGGAGTGAAGGAAATGGTGCTATAGCATGTGGTGCTGCTGATCTAGTGGCTTACGGACGTCTCTTTTTGGCAAATCCAGATCTTCCTAAAAGATTTGAACTCAATGCGGATGAGTTCAACCACCCTGATCCAACCACCTTTTATACGCATGATCCTGTCCTTGGATATACTGATTATCCATTTCTCCAAAATAACTAGTACTATCTAGTCTAGTTTTACTTTCTAGTTATAGTTCTAGTTCTAGTCTAGAACAAACAAACAAGTTTAATAGAACAAAAAGCGATGGGATAGAGAAAGGCTTTTTAGTTTTGCTAAAGCTAGATCTAAATCAATTAAATTTGGTTGGTTATAGTTTGTCTGAAAGAGGAAAAAATATCAGACCAATTTAATTACATTTGAATTGGTATGATATAGGTTATAATATTTCATTTTAAAATTATCAGAAATTAATTTAAAGATTAAAGCTTATGAAATATAAAATTGATCGAAAAAACATTAATTGGAACCAAACATGCTGTTGAACCAAACATTGAATTTAGTAAAATACAAACCAAACCATATCAACTCATCTGAATCATTCTGATTCTTTTTTCAGTGAATGAGTTGTAGTTGGTCGATTATCCGGTTGACCCAAACTTGTGCAATTGGATCAAACTTGGAGCTCCAAAAACTTCCAAAATGACCAAAACTTGTCCTGGGATTATTTTTGTAAAGTATACCTCTTGCGCAGAGCTGGAGAAATGAAGAGCCCCCAACCATTTTGTGGAGGCTTCCTTGAGAAAAAACTAACCGTTAACGGCAATGGCATAGGACTCGCGGCTCACAAGTCACAATTCCTCTCCTATTATGGAACCAGACGCTAGCCTCTTTTGGAATCGCGACTCAAGTCTTTTAGTCCATAGGCTCTGGTCAGCTGACTCACATATTGGAAACCCAATCATGGCACACCATCTTAAATTCAACAACCCTGTTGCAACTTTATCTTCAGAATCTTCAAATAATTTAAATATGTGAGACTCAGAAGCCAAATCTTCGTCAAGGATGAATTCATCCACAAATTTTTTCCACTCTTGAAGTATGTTGCCATCTACAGACATCATACACAAACTTAAAACCTGCAATGCTTCTATTGCTGTATTGTGAAAACTGGAATTTACATATGCAGAGAAGACGTAGCCACATGTTGTTGGATCAGGCTGAACTTTTTCTTGGTGCATAAACTCCACAATAAACTCAATTACATCGATTCTTCCCTAAGTCATGGAAGAAATTAAACGAAAAACTAAGCAGGATACACATTCTAAATTTCCTTTATAAATAGAAGAAAGTAAGCACAGGTAGGCTTTACAACAAAGTAGGATCTCCCCTCCCCCCAAGAAAAAAAAGAAAAGAAATAAACAAGGCAAACATGAAATAGTTAATTTAGCATAACAATTGCAATTTCTCACGAAAAATACCAGATTAGACATGATTTTTGTATAAAATGGTCAGGCATTGTCACTTAACTCTTGGATGGATGAGTAGAGCATGCCGTTTTGAGTTATCCAACAAACACCCTTATAAACACGAAAGATTTAGGCCTACCTATATCAAACTTTAATGGATGTATTGCAGAATTACGCACTTTTTAACTATATACACAAATTTGAAAGGGTTTCCTTTCTTTCACCTTTTATCCCCCTCCTAAGCAGAAAAGTGCAAGTATGAAAAAAAGACGAAATACCTTGTAACATGCTTGTCGAAGAAACGTGTTAAACAGCAGTACATCAAGTTGGATGCCATCCAATTTGATTCTCTCCAAAACATTCAGTGCTTCATTAAAATTCTCATCTTCCAACAAATTCTGAAGTAAACAAGTTCAGAGTTGGATACAAAAAAGCTCAAACAAATAATTTTAGTAACAGTAACACTGATTTCGTGGCTAAAGAAACTTGCCAACTAAGCCTCCTAACCCACTCTTTAATTACCATATAACCTCACCATACTCTTTATTACATAATAGCCCTTTTTTCCCTTATCCCTCATACTTAGGTCTCTATCAATTAAATTACATGCAGTTATGTCAGGAGGACAGGTAGTCAAATAAGGCAAAGTTGAGTTTGAAAAGACACCCTATCAGGGACACACATCTGCTTCTTGCCTCCACCATTGGTCAAAAGAAAGATTCTACCGTGCCTAGACCTATGACTCGATCCCAGGGTTCATAACACAAAGATTTAGTGGATTTTGTATGCTCAAACTCCATTCAGCCTTAGATGTCTGAAGTTACAAGATAAAATGCTTTAAATATCGGATGCTATGAGCATGAAGAAGTTAACTCAGGAGGGAACATGCCATCATATTTTATTTATTAGTATTAAAACCTCCAATTCTGCACAAATTGAGTAAATAATATGCAAGTAATGTACCATCAGAAATATGAAATACTAAATGCATGCATTTGTCACTTCAGGTAGGCTACTAGATTAGTGGAAGGGGATTAAGAAGTTCAAAAGCTACTATAAAATCTTAAATCTGCACAATTGACTATCTTAATATAAATCAAGCGAACTGCAAAAACATTGACAAAAGGATAATAATTTTGAGTGCACTATAAGAGGTTAAAGAGGAAGAACCTTAATGAGAGCAGTATATGTACAAACAACCGGACAAAACCCTTCCCGTATCATCATTGCAATCAACAAAGAAGCAGATCTATAACTTCTTATGACACTACAACAGTCAATCATTGTATTGTATGTAGTGGAATCAGGGTGGCAGCCACACAACTTCATCTTCTTGAAAACTTCAATTGCCATGTCGCTCTGCATATTAAGTGGAAAACATCATATTCAAGACACATGCATAGTAACATACCCATTTCACAAAGTTGGTGTCAAAATAGAGAAGTAATGATGTACGACCCACTTACTTCTTGGGCTTCAACAAGATAATGCAACACTATGTTGTACATATCTGTTCCCAATGAAGGGTTGCTATATATGAAAAGATTCTCCGCCACATGTAAATATTGGATCATCTCTCTTATCATCCCTTCTTCTCCAAGGGATTTCAACTGAAAAGAACCAAGTAACACAGCCCAGTGAGCTTTGCGAGTAGTCAAACATTGTATAATAGCATTTTAGTTGGTTCTCATTAATAAACACCAACAATGATGTCAACAACAACATTCTTTTCATACAAGATAAGGTTAGAAACCTTGATCAATTGATTCACATGATTGTGCTCTGCCAAAAATCGAGTTTCCAAAACGGACATTTGAATTGTTCTCTTTTTTCATGGTTTCTCTCCCAAGTGTTTTCTTTTCCTCTATTCATGTTTATAAAGCCGTCCTCCATCTGATGAACTCTTCTTATTCAGGCCCTCTATTGGTCTTCTCCTCAACATCCATACCTCTTTGGCAAGACTCATTTTCCTTGACAGGTGACTGTGCTGAAAGCCATTATTTGCCATATCCCTTTCTATAGCATTTATTCTTTTAGCAGTATCCACCTGTGACAGCATATTACTGTCTTCATATGGGGCATTAGCAATACCAAATAATGAAAACAGGAGCTCGTATGTTCTCATATCAGGTAAAAGTTTTATTTTCCTCATCTTCGCAAACACTCGCAAAGCACGCTCAGGTTGATTCTGCAAATTTTGGTTAGATAAATAAAATGTAAGCCATTATAAGCGCTGAAATACAAGAGTAAAAACTTTAGCAATACAAGAGGAATTTGGTAGAGATAGTTAACTTTTAAATTCAGTTGCTAAACCTAATTGGCGCTTTCCCATGCAGCCTACCGATGAAATGAATGGCAACTTAGCATGTCATTACAACAAATCCAAGCCAAACAAACAAAACCAACAACATAATAGTAATAAAAAGACGTTCATTAGTTTGACGGATCCTAATTTATTTAACGCACTAGAAAATTATCCAAGTGAAGAAATTTATTATTGAAATATGTATAGGAATACCATAGTTTGAGCTTCCTTATTACCTTTTTATGTAAGTTAATTGCTATTCTATTGTGCTTCATCTTGCACTACCAGATTATTCAGTTTTAGGAATAGAAATAGTATACAGAAGACTCACATATTTAAGGGTTATCTATGATCCTCTCTCAACATGACACATCAAATTAAGTTATTTTGAGTCTTTAGGTAAAGTGATTTTAGTCTTGAAAAAATTATAAAAGCAGAATTTTCTTTTGAATTTTGAAAGTTGAGCTCACCATTGCATCACATGAAACCAGCAAAGCATTATAAGGATGTGGATGCAAGCATTCAGAAATCTGATTCAGCAAAGACTCGGCTAAATCTAATTGTAGTTCTCTGCTGAAAGTAACTGAAAGTGTAGCTAGAGTTGAATCGTGTATCTTCAAATTCTCCTGCTGCATTTTTCTTAACTGCAAATTAAATGAAAGTAGTATCAGTCCAAGAAAAGTACTGTATTATAAAAAAGGGTATCAACACTCAACAGATACAAGGTCATAAAGTTCTGTGTAAACCTATGTCTCATCCAAGTTCCAATTCACTAGGTGTGAGCGTCTACTTTCACTAAAATTGAGTGGTTGAAATTTCTGGTGGAACTCCAACTGATAGCAGTCCACTCAAACAGTAAACAAAACAAATAGTGAAACCAAGTTAACACAACCTAGTAATAGAACTCACCATTTTCATGGCATCACCAAAATTTCTCTGAGATACAACTGCTCTAATAAGGCCATCATATGTAAAGCTGGTTGGCTGCAAACCAAGATTTTGCATCTGAATAGAAAAGTGCCCTTCAATATGTTAGAAGACAGTAGCTTTCAATAATAAAAATCTTGAGGCATGAATTCTGAACATTTGAAATATAATATAATTTGACATTATAGATGTAGAGAACCTCTCATGATTGAAATATTTGGATTTTGGAAGACAAATAATCGATTTTCCAGATCCAGTATAACAGATTATAACTAACATTTAACAACTTAGTTGAATGTCTACCTGCAATATAAGCTTCCATGCAAGAATATAATTCTTTTCTTTTGCACACCCATGTATTATATCATTAAAAGACCACCTAAGAACCTTCACAAGCACTGAGCTCTTTTGTTCATTAATCCCATTTACTTCAGCACTCTTAACTTTTTTATTATTCATACAAATAAGTTGTTGCGCCTTATTTGCAGAAATAGTGTCTGGTAAATACAAAGGAGGAGAGAGTAAACAAGAGTCGTGTTGTTTGCTCTTCCTCGGGTCCAATATGGCCGAGTCTAGCTCATTATTTGAAGGAACAGGGATGTCCAATCTAGTAGAACACAACGTCCCATAAACTGTTCTACGAATAGAAACATTTCCCTTCATGGCTAATGAAACCATCTGTTGTAGTGTTCTATACGCAGATTTTATATCTCCTAACCTTGTGAACGCCCGGATGAACTGGCGCAGAGCAATGGTACTCATACTGTAAAGTTTAATATACTCCTGCCAAATTATATGGACTGCATTCAAGTTTTTCTGCAAAACTGCAAGCTGAGAAACAGGGTGAGACAAATGATACTAGTTGCATAAAAAGCCTTAAAAAATAAAAAGACAACACGTTCAAACATAGAAACACAATATCACAAAATAGCTAATGCAATAAATCACGGTGTAGTTACTTGATTCCAGGACATTTAAGAGCCATAAAAGTTTGCAATGCAAAGTTTCATTTTCTGATTTCTTGTCTTAAATCCACTAGAGTTGGTTGGAATTGGAAATGGTGAAGACTCCTACCGTCCACTGCAAGCATGTCATTGGACCAGTTCAGCAACAGTCAAAATGCACACCCCACCCACGTTTATGTTATGAACTCTGCCCTTTTTAAAAGTTGAATTATTAATTAGTATTTGTTTGGACGGAACGAGGTTGGAGTCAAAAAGTTTACCAATATTTTCCCTTGTGATTATAGCTCGTGAAGAATGGTCATAGCCACACCACACCTACACACACAATTTAATATTCTATAAATAACAACACCACCTTCTCACCAACTCAACTATTATCTACACCACCATCACCATTCAGTTCACCACCACCAAGCATGGCTTCCTCTACTCTTTCAACTCCTTCTCCTAATCTCCTCATACATCAAAAAAGACTCTCTTCCACCACCTTATCAAGACGTTCCTCCACCTTTCTTCCACCTATAAGATCCTCAGTTTCAGAAAAACCACCTTTCCAAGTCTCCATCTCTCAACCACAAACAACCAAGCTTCCGATCCGTAAAATCCCTGGTGACTATGGCATCCCTTTCATCACACCTTATAAAGACCGTTTAGACTATTTCTACAACCAAGGTCGTGATGAATACTTCAAATCACGTATCCAAAAATACCAGTCAACCATCTTCCGCACTAACGTTCCTCCTGGTCCTTTCATAGCTCAAAACC
>Ga0228711_1002016_pt1 | contig 30817 bp, 18 predicted proteins | sample MedpolnodulmetaG_2_FD_177996 | JGI IMG/M metagenome (GOLD analysis project Ga0228711, IMG submission 177996) | Root nodule microbial communities from Medicago polymorpha collected in Santa Monica, California, United States - brown nodules | ecosystem: Host-associated > Plants > Roots > Nodule... | reverse complement strand
CCAAGTGCCAGCAGTGGCGGAGGTAGTGGGGGGCCTTTAGGGGCCAAGGTCCCCCTACATTTGCAATAATTTTTTTTATATGCTACAATTAACTAGGTTAAAATGTTTTGTAAGGTATGTATTAGGTGATGGTCCCCCTAATTAATCTAATTAATATGACTATATTTTTTTATCAAAAAATGTAATTTTTTTTACTATGTTACTAGATTAATTGACAACAAATATCATTAGTTTTCTACTTTATATTATTTTAAATTATCTCAAATTTTGTAAAATATATTGATATGGTCCTTCCCATATCACATTTTAAGTCAACACTTGTATGTTGACTATACTTACAGATTAATTCCTCTCATACTAAATATAGTTATGAATTGTCCACAAGTTCTAGCTTAATTGACAATTTTTTTGAAAATTGTTTGGTCGGACGCAATGATTGGGATTCGAACCCTGTCCTATATTTATGTGCATGAGTTTATAATAATTTTGTCAATTCGTCTATCTAACAAAAAAGAAAATTTTAGTTTAGGGTTTCTTATATACCTTTTGTATTGAAACAATTATTTTTAATCAAATTATGTTCCATATACTCGGTCCCCCTAGCTTAAAATTCCTGCCTCTGCCCCTGAGTGCCAGCAAGAGCTTTCCATAATGGAGAGTCATAAGGTTGGGATTTAATGGATGAACTTAAATCATTATTCCTACCATACTTACTAAGGAGCACTTTGCACCATAGATCATCAGGCTTAGTATTGAGATTCCAAAGCATCTTCATTAAAAAGGCTTCATTCATGAGGTGGGGACGTTTGAGGCCTAGCCCTCCATTCATTTTAGACAAACAAATAACATCCTATCCAACTAAATGAGGTTTACGACCTTGCTCAGTGTCTCCCCAAATAAAACCCCGTTGAATTTTTTCCATCTCCACACAAAGGGTTTTAGGAAGCTTGGCTTACTGCATATGATAGTAAGGTATGGAACTAAGGACCGAGTTACAGAGGGTAATTCTACCAGCTAAGCTTAAACAATGTTGTTTCCAACCACTAAGTTTAGTTTGGATCTTGTTGACAATATGACTAAAGTGTTCTCTTGAAGTGCGTCCTGAAGCTATATTAGTTAACTTGAGAAAACCCTCAATGATGTAAGATATCCTCTCTAAGCTGATTATCAACATATACATATATATCATATTTTTCCCTAAAAAAATCATGTATATAATATTTATCTAGAACTGAGTGCCCGTCTTTCCGCTATTTTTATTTCGCTAACGTTTGAAAATTATTAACTATGTTTTTATGAAATTTTGATTTGGATTAAAACTAAATATAAATGTTTGTTGTTTTCAAGTTATAACAAACTAAAATAATCATGATTATTTATTTCAATGACACCAACAATATAACAAAAAAATATATCTAAATTCTTTTTTTTAATGACACCACCCCCGGTTCTATTTATAAGAGAAAGTTTGGTCAATAAAAGTTGATGTATCTGGTTAACAATTCAGTCCAAATCCATCAACTTTTGTTGACCCAACTTTCTCTTATAAATAAGACCGGAGGGAGTATAAAGAAAACTAGGCTTAATTGACTCCCCAGTCCCTTAACTTAATTGTTTGTACCAAATTGGTCCCCTAAATATAAGTTGTACCAAATTGGTTCTCAAAGTTTTGCTCCGTTAATAGTTTAGGTCCTTTCTGTTAGTTTGTATCAATTCCCTTAACGTTTTTTGATACAAACTAACAGAAAGGACCTAAACTATTAACATAGCAAAACTTTGAGGACCAATTTGATACAAATTATATTTAGGGGACCAATTTAATACAAACAATTAAGTTAAGGGACTGAGGAATCATTTTTGTTTCATTTGGGTACCGAAGACATAGAACTTATGTTTTACGTGTATCAGCATCCCATTCCAAACTAAGTGATTAGTTTCCTCTTTCACATTTACAAAAGCATAATTTTGACCTTTAAAACTTTTAATTACTCGTTATAAAAAATTATATTTTAAAAATATTAATTGAACCAAATCCAACATAATTACATGTCACAATTTATATTTATATATTAATAGAAAAATATGATCAAATATATTATGAATAATATACATAGTATAATAAAGTCACTTATTTTGAGTCGGGGAAAGGAGAAAATTAGTGCCGAATTTTGACTTTGCTGTTAAAAAAAAATAGTGTATTGAAAATGTGAAAAATTGACTTTTACGGCACAAGAGAAAAAAAGTGTGTCCTAGCAAAGCTAAAATAATATGGAAGTGGCGTATATTATATTAGTTAGATGAGGCAACTGAACATAAATTAAAATTACTAATCACAATCTTTTTCAAACGAAATTGTGTTTAAATGTAATGCCATTAATTTGGAATGTAGTAGAGAGTAATAAAATTAAGGTTAATTCTAGATTGCCTTTCAAAAATTAGTGTCAAGTACTGATACGTTTAAGGACGATAAGAAGCTGCCAGAAAAAGAAAATAAAGTGGTTAGTTCACATGTTACTATCTGTGGTAAGACAACGGGTCAAACAAAGAGATAATTAATGGGTCATGTGATCTCTTTCAACCACTCATTTCACATGCATTATAGGCTATCTATTTTGTACTATAATATTGTGTTGAGATTGGTTCAAAATGTGTTACACGTCGAAAATAAATAAATATTGACCTACTTTCTCTGGTCCTATTTATAAGATAAAGTTGACTTTTTAGATTCATTAAGTAATTGATGTATCTTGTCTAGAATATAGACCAAATACATCATTTATGCAATGAATCAAAAAAATCAAATGTTTCTTATAAATAGGATTGAGGAAAGGAAGTATGATGTTTTAATTGATGCTTACTTATTAGTTTTAGTCAAATAAATCGACTAAAATACAGAAAATGAGTCTATATTTTATGTTCAAACTTCAAAGGGCTTCTCTTTCAAGTCATTCTCGTACATTATTTAATGACGGATTATTTGGTATACATTATTTTGAGTTTGGTTTGGAATGTTTAATGTTTTAATTGTCCACTAAATAATATTTTAGACAAGATTATAGATCCTGCATCAGGCCTTAATCTCTCGCAACCAAATATGTATACGTCCCATTATTATTTTAGTCAAACTTCTAGATGCAAGATTTTTTTTATGTAATGAATAATTATTTTATTATGTAGCATGGTTCAGAAGCATAGTATATCATAAATAAAATAAAAATTCAGAAGCATTATTTGATTCCATTCCCATGCAATTTATCAACTAGATTTAGTACGCGATTAAATTGACGGTAAAAATGACAAAATACCCCCTGATTTAACACAATTGTAAACTTACTGTCCTTAAACAAAATTTTGTATGCATTAAGGAGGAATACACTTGTTATAACACTAACCAGAGTCCAAGGAGAGTATAAAATAAGATTTATATGGAATGATCAAATAGTAAAAATGTTGAAATTGTTACGTCGAATATCATGATCGAGGTTCGAACCCCGATACATCCCCTTTATGTATGAGTTTACAATGATTTTATCATTTCGTCTAAATGTAAAAATAAAAGTGGAACCGTCCTAATTATATAATACTCGCACACGCTCACATCATAGCATCCAGTCACCCCACCAATAATTCATGTTCAAACTGTTGTTTATTGACTTTGTTTATCAAAAGCAAATCCCATTAAATTTCCCAACATATAATATGCAAGTACCTTATTCAAACACGCACCAACTCATTTCCACAAACATATTATAAACTTTTATATCCTCTTCTCACACTTCCTCCTCCATAATCCCAAGCACTCTTCATGATGAAAAGTGTGGAAATGGAGTCACTGATACCCAAACCAACAAGGTACTTACGAAGGCGAAGATATCAGCGACTCGACGAGGACGCCATCACCGGTGATGGAAGGAAGACAAAGGTTTTAAGGTTGAAAAGAAGGCAATGGAGGATAAGAGTAGTTCCAAGGTTAACATGGGCTATTAGGTCACCAATAAAGATGTGGACAAAGCTTAAGAACACTTATGAGAAATTTATGTTGAAGTCCATGAAAAGTGATACCATCTTTGGAACTAAGGATCGTGTAGTTTCTAAGGATAATTATTCCCGTGATGCTTTTGAGGCTAGACTTATATTTGAGATTTCTAAGGCCTTGGTTGCTTCTCATGAATTAAATCCCATGTAATAGTTAAATCCTTTCTTTAAATAATTTTGTGTACTTTCTCTTTTTTACTTTTTCTTAGTGTATGTTTCTTCATCCATTTTGATTTCATAATTTCCTTGTGGATAACACCTTCAATTGGAATCCACTCATAAGTTCTTATTTGTTTGTGAATGTACCTCTTGACCCTTAAAGAAGTCGTTAAACATTTAAGGCAAATTATTAGTCACAACTCATAAATTATAACTAATATATAAAACATATTTGCGAGGTTTAGAAATTTGTTATTTAAATTTAGAAATAGAGTTCTATTAGTTAAGTTCGTCTTGCTTGGCAAAATTATGTTGCTCTGTAAAGTCCACATTTGTGTATGAAAGGTTGTTGTTCGATCGTCTCCCAAAACGTGATGATGCTTTGAAGAATAAGGTTATTATTTCTCGAAAATTGCTCTTCTCCCATTAAATAACATTCACTCCCAACTAAATAGACGAAAATTAAGTCACGCTTGATACTTTCAGCGTGAGTTAAGTCACGCTTGATACTTTTAGCGTGAGTTAAGTCACGCTGCGTGGGTTAACTTACATGTTATAAACCCAGCATGACTTAACTCACACTACTGGTTTGTACTGTTTTGATACAAAACTCATCAGTCTCAACTCCAAGCACCATTTTCTTTCCCTTTCCATCTCTAAAAACCCAAAAAGTGCTAACTTTTGGGTCAAAATCTTCATTTCAATTCACAATAAATCACCAGGAAGCAAGTTACTACACTAATCAAGCATCAAATATCAGGTAATGTATCACCTAAACTCATTTGATTTTTTTGGTTTTTGGGGTATGATTGTCAGTTCTGGAAGTAGTCAGAACGTGAGTTAACTCAGTTGGGGCCAACATGAGTTAACTCATGCTGGGGCCAACGTGAGTTAACTCACGCATGTGTTAAGCCAGTGTGACTTAAGTCATGCAAGTGTAATGCCCTGTTTTTGAAATTTTGCGCCATTTTTTTCTTTGTTAGCTTGTTGCACAAGTTATTTATAATATTTTTCCTTGTTGCGCCAATAGACACCATGATAGTTGAAAATGTGGCGGATTATGACATCGAGCCGAAACTGGCCATAATTGAAGCTGCCTGCGATGTCAAAGCAACCGTTAATGTGAAGTTGAAAGTCAAAATTCCCTTTTAAACTCACATTGAAGAAAAACCTAAATCGATGCCTACCGGTGTTGTCAAGGTTCAGGTGTTGAAGTAGACACCGCCTCATTTTTTTAACAAATAAAAGATGGCGAGAGCGAGATGATTTACTTGGTTGGGTTCGTCGACAAGCGGCAAGGGTTGGATTTACTATATATATAGATAAGTCTAGTTTAAAAAAGCTAACATTGACGATGCAATAAGAAAGGAGTGGTGAATACAAACCACCAAAGACGAGTTAACTTTGCGTGAGTTAACTCACGTTGACCTGTAATCCGCGTGATTTAAGTCACATTATGTTTAACACCTGCGTGACTTAAGTCACGTTGGGGTATTTTCGTCAGTTTGTATGAGAGTGAGCAAATCTTAATGGGAGAAGAGCAACTTTCTTATTTCTCTTCTGTGTGACTTATGTTGTCCCTTTAGGTTTTTGAACGACATTATACATTTTCAATTGAGTAGTGATAGCAACACTCTCTTTTTGTCTCTCTAATACTCACTTTCATATTGGTTTAAATTATCGTGGATGTATATTTTGGAAATAGAACATGCACAAAGTGGTGAGACATACATTGATCACATCCAATAGAAGATTGAGTGCTAGAGAGTATTCAAAAGTGAGTATAGCTAACATTCCTATGGAGGGGCGATCAAGACATAAACAATATAGCAAGCACTAACTATCATATATTTGGTTACACTTAAAAATAAATTATATATTAGTCCAAATTAACAGGAAAACGATTTAGGGTTGGACAAATTCCTCTCAATTGATGAAAGGTCAAACAAGCACAAACAATACCTAATAAAAGTTAGTCGAATCTTTCCTCGAGTCTATTTAGGGTTACGAAGATCATGAAGATATTATACTTAGTCAAAATTCAGCAGAACTAGACAATCAACCTGTACTATAAATTTCTAGTGACGTTAACTAAAAGTGGCTTTGAGAACAAAGACCACGTTCTAGAGTAAGCTAAACACACGTGGAGAGGTTCAATGAAACACACTGAGAAGTGGAAGATTTCATGTCAAAAGTGGGGTGCCACGTACCCTCACTGAGGGAAGACTCACACACTACTTGCATAAATAGTCGAGCAAAAAATATGGATGGATTCAATCCATTCAATTTATTAAAAAAATCCAATGGATCAATTCAAAAGAACAAAATAAAATAAAAATATTTTTAATAATAAAAACTCAAAAAACTATTAAATTAATTTAGAAATAAAAAACATATAGTTAATATATTTATGTTAATAATTAATTATTTTATTTAACATAATTAATAATTTATTATTTTAATAAATATAAAAAATAATAAAATTAAAATCTAGCGACCACTCGTGCACCGCCAGTCACCGGAGCTCCATCGTGCTCCGCCACTGAACCATTGTGTCTCTACCGATGGTTTCTGGAATTTGGTCGGAGCTCCGCCGTTCGCCGATGTGGGGTTGCCGGAACACCACATAGTCAACGCCAACGGGGGATCATTGACCACCGGCTAACACCCCATCAATTTTTTATTATTTAATTAATAGCATTAAATATTTCTGATTTATTAGATTAATTTGGCTTATCTAAAAAAAGGTCATTAGGCTAAAAAAAATTAGCATTGGACCGTGTTGCATAAAGTTTTTGGATTGAAGACATTGAATTTATGAAAAATGAATAATACACATTAATTTTGTAAAAAAAATAATACACATTAATATATGGATCAGATGGACATCTCTCTATTAATAATCTAATAATGGATGGATCTAATGAATTTTATATAATGGATTCGATTAGATGGATTTTTTTTTGTACTCATGGATTTTTTTATCCATCCATTACGATCCTAATCTATATCCACCTAATCAATCCATTTTGTTACCCCTAGTTGCAAATGATCATGTCACTTTTTAACCCAACTATGGAAGTGATTGTACAAGTATAAGTAACTGTCATTAAAAGTAAGATGACTCCAATTACATCCAAATCCATATATATCCAATTCATCCATTTGTCACCCTTAGTTGGAGATGATCATGTCACTTTTTAACCCTTCTATTGGAGTGATTGTACAGGGATAAGTAACGTTCATTAAAAGTAAGATGACTCTAAACAATAATTAAACGGTCATTTGTACCCAAAAAAAATTAAACAGTCATTTTATCATATTTTGAATTAAATTAAAACTCATAATAGTTTTTTATATAAAACTTTGAATTTGTAAAACACAATTAAAACAAATTTTGATGTCAATTGCAGATTGGAGAATTGTCTTTGTGAACGTTGAAACCTGAAATCCCTTATGTTGCGGCATATAATAAACCAATGAAGCTGCAAAACATTGTTGGCACCGCCATCTGTCAATTTTTGGACAAGTGACTAAAAGCTTGTCATGGTGACACATTTTAAAGATTCCTACCCTTCAAAAAAAAAAAATTCCGGAAAAAAAAATTAATTTTCAACTGTGATGAAAAAATTGGTACAGTTTTTTTTTTTTTTTACAAAAAAAAGGTGGTACAATTATCAATATATAATTTATATTTTTGGCATATTAACATGTGAACATGACCTTTATTATTTTTTTCAAACCCATATTAATTATGGATTAGATAGTTTTATCAAAAAATTTAACACCTTTTCCTATCGGATATTTTGTAATATGTTCAATTAACTATCGAAGTCGAAAGTATAATAACTTTTTTCCTTTTTTTTTACTATCTATACAATACAAAAATAATACCTTTTTTAATACATTTCAACGTGTTACATTTTTACAATATTTTGTTGGATACCATACTAACAATTTATTATTATAAATTATGTTTTTAACATTGAGCACATTGTTATAATAAATTATCATAACCTTTACAAAATGGTTGTGGTAAAAATAGATTATTGATACTATTCTCTTAGCAAGCAATTGTTATGTCATTACAGTCTAAATTTTATTTCACACCAAGTGTTTTTCTATGTGGTAATTCAAGTCATTCTAATTGTTTATTTATAATCAACAATAAATAATTAGAATGACTTGAATTACCACATTAAAAAAAAAACATGACAGAAATCAAAAAGTTGAAAATTAATTTTTTTCAACTATTTTTTAGGTATAAAACTATTTATTGCAATCTATATTCTTTGAATCTTAAATGTAATTATATATTCGATATATTTAATGCGCTTTTACTTTTAAAAAATGCTTAAAATTATTAGTATATAATATAAAAATTTCTCGCTAAATATATTTAATATCGTCGAAATTTTTTGGCTTATTTAAAAAGACGGTTCTTCACGAGTCAAGAGTTAATAAAATTTCAATCTTACAGTGGATTTCAACATTAATTCAGTTCCATTAGAATTCCTTTCGGAAGCTATGCAAAACGAAGAGGTGAAGTGAATCTGTTTAAAATTTAATCACATGTTTCAATCATCCATTCTTATTTTTTGCATAAGTAATATGCTCTTCCTTATTAATCAATGTGATGAGTCGATCGATCCAACTCAAGTATTTCATTCAAGTTTTTGTTTTAGTTTGGATCAAACTCGAATCATCTTGATTTGTGTAACAAGTTATGGATTTTAAACCGTAAACCGGATCTATTTTGATTTTTTCGAATGTCGATTAATACTTTAATGTGTTGAATCTAGAATTACTTTAATTTTATCCATTGGCTGAAATTTTATGTTATGGAATAAAATCTAACCGTTGATGTTTTTTATAAAATCAAATTTATTTTATTTTAGTAATTGTAAGAGAGGCGGATTGAGGACTTGTCTAATTGAATTAGACACCACATATTCATCTACAAATTTTTTGGGTGAAGATCTGATGTCTAATTAACTTGTGTTGTTGATTAAAGCGCAATGTTTCTCGGACCTCCTCATGACCCAACATTGACATCATAACTGATGGTGGTTTGACAAAGGGTGTTTGCTCCTTGTATCAAAAGTTTATCTTACAATGTGGAGTTCAGACGACGTGTCTTGTTGATGGAGCACTAACTGCACTCCAAGTGCATATGGCTGAAAGAACTTTTTTTTTTTTTTGCGAGGTGTGTGTGTGTGTGGAGCATACCCAAATGATGGATGGGCACGCATTTTGGGAGATATTTTTAGTGCGTCAAGTGTGAGTTAGTAGACTCATTTGTCTAATATATTAAGGTTTAGAGTGAAGATGTCATGTCTTCTAAGTTTTTTTTAACGCATGCTATTAAAATTAAGATTCATATATGCCCACCTTAAATTCTTACAATAGTTTTCATTTTTAGTAAATTTAATTTTTTGATTTTTTTTTTGTTTTGATATAATTGCCCTTTATGAATTACTAGTCCTATTTTGTTGTTGATGTTCTTGTTACGGAAAATTTTGAAAACTGTGTTTAATTATTGAGCAAAAAGACCATCATATGTTAGTTCTCGTACAAGTTTAGGTATCTCAAGCATGTTTTTTGTTTCATTCCAATGTTTATGTGTGTGTCACAAGCAGGGCTGTTCCTTGACGAGCTCTACGGAGCCGAGCCTCTAATTTATAGTGGTCTCAATTATTTATAGGGGCATGAGTATAATTGTTGGGATGTAAGATAATATTTTCTTTTGTTATGTAGGTTTAAATCAAACATTTATTATTTGACAAAAATAAAGAGTAAATGGACAAGTTAGACCAAACTCACTCATCTATCAACAACAAAAATTCAACATCTCTCAAAAAAAAAAAATCAACAAAACAAATCAAAATCAAAATAATGCTTATTTTTAATTTGCAACTGTTTATATTATCATTAATTTAAAAAAAAATTAATTTCGAACCCCAGACATCCACTTATTCACCTTTAAGGTGAATTTCTCTAGCCGCTAGACTACTTGACCAAAAAAAAATTATCATTAATTATTTTTATTAGGGGTCATTTTTAATATTAGAGCCGAGTCTCCAATTTTATTGGAACGGCTCTGGTCACAAGAGATGTACTATATATGGATCCAAGGCCAAGCCCAATTAAGTTCATGCCAACCATGTTCATGCATGCATATATATGTGTGTTATTTGGAAATTATCACATGTGAGTGAGTTTAAGCATATTGAGTATTATATTGTTGCCTTATACCCTTCTGATGATGAAATGTTTGGTATGCAGATGGTTAGAATTGATCAATCGCTAATGACCAAGGTATGTGAGGTTTTCCTCAAAGACCTCACAAATCTTGCCTTGCTGAATGCTAAAGAGAAAAATGAGCGTATCGTGAAGCCTTGTGATGTCGTTAAGGCTATTAAAGAAACAGGTCGCATGCATTTTCTCATGAATGTTGTTGATGATTATGTTGCTTCTGATGTTAAGGTATCTTCTTTCTCATTTTTATTCATTTATTTATAGTTACAACTTTTTGTTTATTATATTCATATTCATTCTAAGACTTCCTCAATCTACCAGTATTAGAGCTGTTCCTAGAGTTTTAAGGGTCTTAGGTATAATATGAAAAAAAATGCTCCTTACATAACACATCATAAATGTTTTTTTAGGCAACATCTGAAAATAAATCAAATACTCGATAGACATCAAAACAAAATAAAATATCGTAAAAGTATAGACCAATAGGCAATAGCACATGTGAAGTAGACTGCAATTGGAGCCCCTAAGAATAATAACCCCAAAAAAGTATAAGTATATCAACACGTAATTAACTAAATTTTAAACTTTTGGATGCAAAATTTTCCAATGTTAAACTCCTTTGCATACTAGAAGTACATCATTCATCTTTTTATATGTTATAAGTATCTCTTTTTTTTTGAAGGAATGTTATAAGTATCTCTAACAAGTTCATTATGATGATACATGAATGTGTCTCGCATGATCTTCCATTATCAAATTCACCTATGCAATCCTTTCAATCAATTCAAGAAAGTTGACATTACTATATTGATGTTATTTAATTTTTTGGAATATTTGAAAGGCAAGATTAAAATTAATTTCTCTAATAGATCCATTTTCAACTAAAATATAATTTGTTTTTTAAGAAAATTATCACAATTTATTGGATAATAAATATCACAAATAATTTTAACATTAGTGAAGCACATTATTAGGAACAAAGAGCCCAGAAAAAACCAGCAATTTCTTCGATAATAATTTTTTTGGTACATTATTACGAACAACCAAAATTTTTATAAGAAGGGTGTATATAGAAATCTTTGTGAAATATGGGGGTACATATAACAAATTGTGCCAAAAGGGCCAAAAACATTAAAAGACTTTATCATGTCAATGTTTGGGACCTTTATGTGAACTTTGCTATATATACCCCCATAAACAAACTATTTCTATATACACCCCTCTTCATAAAAAAAAATTGGACCCCTACCAACAAGGGACCTAGGCCGACGTCGCACCACCGGCTTATGGCCTAGGCCAGCCCTAACCAATACTGAACAAACTATATTTTCAAGTAACTAAAATGTCCTTTGAACTTTTTCTACACCAATCAAAGTAGATGGTTAGGAAACATTGGTAGTTGATATTTAATTAGACATGACAACATAACTCATGTCTATAGGTATCTGCTCGAACCTATCTGAATTTAACGAAAACCATTCAAATTAATTGATTGAGTTTTAATTTGGGTTATTCCACGTTTCAAAAGATGTAAGTAAGACAGATAATAATGTGAACACTAATACTCTTTGCCATACCTGTTCCGTTTGTATCAAAGTTACATTTTTATCTCCCTTAAATTAGAAATCATTAAACAAGCCCTTAAATTAAATTCTTTTGTTTCCTTTATTTTTTGTTAAAAAAAACTTAAATTGTTGAAACATCGTAGTTTTGATATCTTTTTTTATAATAAAGGTGTCAAAATGGGATCCAAGTTCATGCAAAGATGGGACAGAATGGGGTTACCTGATCCCATTTGGTATGAGGCAGGGAGTCTATTTTTCACCTCCATCATGAGGGATCGACACGGGTACGAGGATACCTGAACCCTATGGAGTTCGAAAATGGGAAGACAAAAACTGTCTCTGTCTCATTGCCATGCCTATATTTGATAGACTTTTAGGGTCTATTTCCTTCCTTAATTTGGTTTTTGTTTATATTTCTGTCAAAACTAAGCATATGTTTGGATTCGCGGTAGAATTAAAAAATCACGTGATGAACAACCACAATTTTGACAAAAGATATACTTTGGATTTTCAAAACATTTACAACGCTCAGGGGCGGAGGGACCATGGGGGCCAAGGGTGGCCATGGTCCCCCCCACGTTTTGCAATTTTTTTTTTATACTAGTAATATTCATGTAGGATATAGTCAATATTGTATAAAGTAGAATAGTGGTCCCCCCATGGTTGATGTTGATAAATGAAAATTATACTAGTAACATATGATGATTTTATATGTTGTTTAATGTGGTCCCCTATCACTATGAGTCTATTATATGTCTATTGGGCCTTTGTCTTTTATGGAAACCACGACGAGTACAACTTTAGATGTAATGGTTAGTTTATATATATATATATATATATATATATATATTTGACAATATTAACTTTGAATGTAGTTGTTTTTCTTCTTTAAATATGTAGTGCATTTGAGAATTTATTTTTACCTTTTAAACTTGGTCCCCTGATGTTTAAATCCTGGCTCCGCCCCTGACGACGCCACTAACAAGCATTGGAGAATGTATTCTACAAATTTCTTAATATGTACACCTTCATAAACCCCTTCAAATTGCTCTTGACCTTGGCCTGAATCGGGTAGTATTCAAAAGTGATTGTCAACTAGTTGTGAATGGAGTCGTTATTAATAGCTCCTATATGAATGAACTTGGAAGTTTACTCTCTAATCGTAGGACTTTGCTTTTATCTAATGCTAGTTATGCTCTAGTTTATATTAGGAGACAAGCTAATATAGTCGCTCAAAACCTTGCTCGAGCGTCTATATTACATTCTAGTCTCAGTATTTTCTTTCATTATCCTGATTGCATTCACTCTAGTATTTTGGATATGAAATGAAATGAGTTACCTTTCCCTAAATATATATATTATACCCATATTTTTTTTAAAATGCCAAATTACTTTTTTCAATGTTTTCAAAATTCCATCCATCTTCTATTTACGATAATTGTTCAGTTAAGTTTTCTTGCACCCGTAGTATAATCAAATTAAAATGAAAATGAAAATATTTTTAAAAAGTAAACAGAACATTGATACTCAGCAAAATTTGCTCTTTCTTGTAATTCAGATTTTATTTGGGTTGAAGAGACTTCACCTTGTAATTCTACGGTTGTATCTTTTAACTTATTGTTGAATTCGGCTTAATAAAATTATTCCCTTTTTAAAAAAAAAGGGAGATAGTATAGGCTTATATATAATAACAAAATTTAGTTAATTGTTGTTACTTGTGTGAGCATGTATATATTATTCTTTTTTTCTTAGCCCTTATTATAGGGGAATGAGGTTCTAGTAATTTGATTTACAATTGAAAGGTAAGAAAAGTCTGGCTTATACTTGTTGCAGCTTGGATTCGAACATGAAAAAGATAATGTTGAAAATCTTCCGGATACAAACCAGCATAATGCTGGAAATGTTTTGCAAGGAAACCAGCAGCTAAATGTTGGAGATTTTATCAACATAGGAAACCATGATGCTCTTCCTCATGTTGATGGTTTTCTGGCAAATCCTATGTATATAGGAAACGATGATGATCTTCATGCTGATGTTTTTCTGAAAAATCCTATGAATATAGGAAACGATGATGCTCTTCCTCATGCTGATGGTTTTCTGGAAAATCCCATGTATATGGTGAATGTGAGTATTGAATTTTATACATGTTGTAACTGATTTTCTTGTTAAATTCATATTGGTAAAACAATATTCTTATTGCTCATAACTTTGCTGTCTAATTTTGGTTGAATTAATTTGAATTTCTTTTGTTTACTTCATATATATAGAGCCAAGAGGGAATGGAGTTGGACTACCGAAATGTAGAAAATTTTCTTTATGGAAACCAAACTTGCTTTCCTCATGATGAATATTGTATGGAAAATCCCATAATGAATATGGGCAATGTAAGTATTGAATTTTATAGAGTTTAACATATATGTGTTGATATGGTGAATTTCCAATTATATTCTACCATTGTCATCTTTTGTTAAATTACATCTAAAATATATAAACAAAAATTAGATGATGAGATAAGATTAGGTAAGTCCACCCAGAGATCTAACAAATAGGGGGTCAATTTTCTAAAAATATAACAAATATAATAAAAATCAAATAATCAATTTTTTTTGACGGAAAAAAAATCATCTATAGTATAGGATTTTTTTTTTTTAGACGATGTATAATAGTATATATGTTAGTGTAAAACCGGACGAACAGTCCCTAAGAAACTTTACTTAAGTACTCTTTAATATATAGCATAACTCACAATTTATATTTAAATTCAAATTAGTAGAAAATTGGTGCTATTACTAATAAATTTGCTAACTAATTTGGTTGATCATTGAAATATTTTTTGTCCACTTCATTTCATATAGGAGCAGGTGGAAACCAACCAAGAGCTTCTCCAACCCTTGATGATGCAACAACCAAGGTAAAGACATTGCCAGTAAAATTAATATTTTTTTTTTGAAATGACAAATTTATTCACGACGAGGCTATGCAAGAAGTATACTAGCTCGCGGATGCAAGGGAAAAAATATAAAGGAGATGCAGCATATATACGGGACACCAAAAACAATCAAAAACCCCACCCAACAATTGCAATCGAACCGTGATGCCGGAGTATGCATGTAACAGGCTACACGCATACCCAAGCCTCACACCCGAACACCCCATATAAACAGCCCCCAAACTATACCAAAAAAACAAGCAATACATCTGCTGTCTCAAGTGCTTTCCTGCCAAAAAAACACAGCATAACAGTTGCTGTCCCAACGAACAGAAACATCCCAGCAGCATAGTGCCACAGCCGAAGAAGCACACCAAGCTGCCAAGGGCACCAGAAGCTAACAGGACCGAAAAAAGACACCAGGCAAAGGCTCAAACCCAGCAAAAAAACCCACCAGAAAGTACCAACCTTAGGACCGAAAAAACTGTCTGCCAAAGAATTTAGGGCCGCACCATTTTCCTTTCAAAACAAGCTTGGGGATTCCAACACCATTCGTAAAATAGACATACCAGAACACGCATCCTATCCAAGAACCACCTCCAAAACAACACTTTAATTTCCTCCACCAAATCTTCAATCATATAACTTTTCCCTTTAAAAATCTTGTCATTCCTTGCTTTCCACATCACCCAAGCGATTGTATGCCAAATCAACCATAAGCCCTTTTTAACTTCTTTCTTCCTTTCTCCCCCACTCCAACACTCCCAATGAACAAAGAGGTTTGGGGGAATGAGAAACACTCGATCAAGCCACACCATAATTCTAAGCCACACCGAACTAGCCACCTCACAATGAAGGAAAAGATGTAAAGACGATTCATCCTCCCTATCACATAATGGGCACAAAGAATTCTCTTCCGGGCCCCAACACATTTCGTAACGCAAGTAAAATTAATATAACTAAGCCATGGAGAGTTCCTAACTTATTATATTGATACAAATTAGTAAATGTTGTATTTCCCATTTTTCATATTAATTTTAAGATGTTTAATGTATTGTGTTGCGTGTTGCAGTGAAAGTGTGGATGAGGTCAATGAGTAGGACTCTTCCAACTATGGAGAAGTTGTGCTTACTTGATAATAATAAATTAAGAGAAACAAAACTATCAAATGGTCTTAATTCCTCCTTTTTTTGGTTGTCTTTTTCTGTTAAGCAATTTGGGAAACTTTGTCTCAATATAAATAATTGGATACCTTTTTGTTTGAACCTTTAATTATATATTTTGTGCCATGAAAATAACCCTTGTGAAATGGTTATATCATATGCATATTTTGAATATTTTCTTAGATTTGGGGATGTTAGGAGTCCCTCCATTTAAGCAAGCCTTTGAAGGACTTAGCATGTGCTTGCTTTTTACTAATCATCATATAATGATGGTAGCTTGGTACGGGAACCACAATTCAGTTCAAAATATCTACTTTGGTTGTGTGGTAGGATTTCCACGTCTGGGTAGAATCACGACAGGATTTTACGTTTATGGTGAGGCCACAAATAGAAGCTTCTCAAAATCACGGCAAAAAGACCTATAGACGTAGCAAAATGCGGAAGCAAACACACTATGAGAGTGTATTAGAAAAAATATATTTTCTTGAAACGCAAGTATCTGAGTGACATACCCACACAACCTTTATATGTGGCCCAATCCCTGATAACTTGTTTTCGTAAATTATTTCAAACAATCTCACAAAATTTATATCGGTAGATAAATTCAAGGGAAAATTGCATTCACTTCCCTTGAGGTCTATTGAAATGATATTGACATCCCCTGTAGTTTTAAAACATGCAACAACCCCCTTAAGTTTTCATCAAATAGATAAAGACCTCCCTTTCTTGTTAACATCGTTAATTTACTGTTATCTTTGTATTTTATTTTTTAAGTCCACCATTGACAGGTATTGTCATCAATCAAAACCAAATATTCCGTATGAGAATAACAGAATTCAAATTAAGATTCAATAAAATCTAGGAACTTAGAGAAGAAACTCATTTGACCCGTTAGCCATAAAATCACAACCCAATTCTTGAATTCCTCCAAACCAAAACATGAAGAATGAAGATTAATCGAAAAGTTGCTTTAATCCAATTCAGAAGATGGAAGGGTTGTGAGATAACATGGTTGGAAATTGCAAAGTCAAAACAATTCAAAACTAAAACTTGGGTGGTCTCCTTTATTCATACTTTGTGATTATGACACATATGTGTTGATTGGTTGACTAAGTTTGGTGCTACTAATCTACTAGAAGTTGCAATAAGATATCATCTTGCTTTTAGATACTTTCGAGGTGTGGAGGCACAGAAATTCTTACTTTTTTTTCTTTCTTTCCAGCAGTTTCTTTATTTTTCCAATTGATGAAAAATGTTACACGAATACTCTCAAGTCTCGAGACACTATTTAAGAATCTTAAATAATACGTTTTTATGAAAAAATTTCTATTATGCACATTTGAAATTGAAGTGTTTGACTTTTTCTAAAAACTAATTCTTTAATTTTGAATTCTTAAAGAGTGTCCCACAGTCCTTAAAAAAATTGAGTCAAAAAGGAAAAAATAGCTTATTCTTCTAGAAAATGGACAAAGCGTGGGAATAAATTATGAAGCTGGCTCTACTCTATAATTGGGGGTCGTTATCTTGTGTCAGTGATGGCAGCCAACACCTAGACTTTTCCCGTTTTGGAATTTGGAGAGAATAACCTTTTTTGCTTTCCCATTTTGGAAAGTAGCCCACACAACGGACACAGAATATTTCTCATTTTCTAAACTCTCCAATTTTTGTCGTCTACTCCATCTTTTCTCAATATTTCTTCTTACTACTATATTTTATGATTATATTTAACAGCTGAATTTTTTACACAGCATAATATTTTTTTTTGAAGGACACAACATAATATTTTACGTAGAGAAAATGGGAATATATATTGTCATTATAAACTAATTTAAAATGAAGTTATGGAACGAACTCGTGTGATGATATTATAGATGTTGGTATAAAACTAATTTAAATTTCAGGACACTCCATTAATCACTTTAAAGAAATGTTGAAATCATTTTTTAATGAAAAAAGGGTTTAAATAATTAGTTTGTGTAAGAGAAAATGTGCAATATTATCTTATCGTCACATAGCACTAGGGAAACTGACAAGAAAAATGATGAGGATGGTCAAGGGTGATGAATATATAGGTGTGGTCAGGGGAAGTTTGGAATAAAAATTTATTAAAGGTGAGACAATAGGGTGGAAACAAGTGGAAATATGAATGCCGTTGATCTGACTCACTTTTCACCGTCCTCATCTTTATTTCTATGCTCACACGAGTTCAAAAGGAACCAAAGGATAACATATTGTATTCTTTGATCTATGCTTCTTGGCAACTTGCAATCATACTTCGATCTCAATTTCACAAATTTTCACACTGTCACGTATATTTATATGTGTATTTCATAGATTAATTATTGTGCTTTGATTATATTTAGTTTCTCTTTAGAATTTATGGTTGAGTTTAGCACCACCCGTAAATCTGACTTGTAAGATGAAAATTGACATCATTTATAAATTTATTTCATGCAATCTATTATTTAATGTGCTCTTTAACACATCACATACATTATTTTGTTTGATGCATGATATAAATAGTGGGTGGTAGTGGTACAACAGCGGAAAGCTGATAATATGTGACCCAATAAATCTTGAAGGAGACTCCGATACCACCTTTACTTGGCCCCTAACTAAAATAAGACCATGTCAAGCGTGGTTCGCGAAATAAGAAGGAAAAAAGAACTCATTTTTGTCTCTGCATCATAATTTTGAATAGCAAATATTCAATTAGTGGTTTGGATGAATAAGTGATGCGAAAGTGATATCCTTCCAAAAATATACTAACAGAATCAACTTAAAGGATTATCTTAAAATTAAATATGAACACTTAAAGTAATGTCTGTTGATTATTGAAACTTTTGTTTGCATATATTTAGAAATGTTTTTTTATTCCACATTTAAAACCAAGGGCATCAACATTTCTCGTAGTATTATGACTTGAAGAACTTTTGCTCCAACTAATGTTATGTTTGGAAGGTGGTGGAGAAGTCTTCATCACAATTAGAGAAAAATTATGAAGAAACTATGTGGTTTTGATCCTTCAAGGGAGAAAGAAGAAAGGTGATCATATATATGAAGAAGGTGGAAGAAGATCAAATGTTCTAATTTAGGGAGGACCTAAATATAGTTTTTAATGATAATCTTAGGTGGACTTATCACATCATCTTTGAAACGACAATGTAGACACTTTATTAGCATAGTTGGGTTGGTTTGGTGGTGTTGACTTAAGACCTTAAATTATGTTCAAGATCTCAGGTTCGACCATCTTTGGTGTCAATTTGGATGAACTAGTTTAGTTTCTTAAAAAAAACATAGTTGGACGAAAAACAAAAAAGAAAAACTTGTAAAATTTATTATAAATAGAACTTTTTGTGTTGGCTTACAAATAGAAATTAACTTTAATAATCTATTAGACGGTTAGTTATTCGAAAATAGCACAAACGACTTAGTTAACCGGAAGAATTGAGTAACAAGAAAAGAAAACAGGTGAGAATTTAGCTCATATAAAAAAGTCAAGAAAAAAGAGTATAATAATATTGTTTAAACAAGATTTTGCGTGAATGGAAATGTCAAGTAAAGTTTGTTTGTTGCAATCTTATTCTTTTTAGTTAGACATTAAATACGAACACATCTTTTAATCAGAGTTCGTATATTTTACAGATCATTTGTGCGTTTATTTTAATATACTTTTGTTGAGAAATTGCCCAATATGTCTGACAAAGTGAAGTGGGGTCTATATATTCTTTGATGCTTATACCACTAATGGCAAGAAGAATAAATAAGATCAGTAATATAGATTCCCCACATTCCAAGTATCTTAATTTCAATGAACCTTGAACAAAATTTTGGAAAGAAGTGCCATTTTGGAATGCACGGCGCAGAAAACACCATCACATACACATTGACCATGCCTCAAAATTTCAATCAAAAATGTTTTTTTTCTTTCAAAGAAATTAGGGACTAACCTTGAAGATTCAGTTTAATGATGTAAACTTTGGAGGTCCAATCCAATACTTAATATGACCACCATGACAAATAAATCAGGCCAATTATATGCATGGGAGAAACATTTTTTACTCATACATTTAACATTTATAAATGACACAAGTTATCTGAATTTTTTTATATATGTATTTAATCAAATCATACTATCATGTCAATTTGTTATGTTGGTTCAGAAAATATCTACATTGTGAAATATGCAATCAACTAAAGTTGATATGCTAATGAAAAATATATAAAAACAAGTTCAAAGTTACACAGGTAATTAACTGTATGCTCATACTCTCAAAAGTAGAATGTGTGAAAGCAGAACAGTTAAATAAATAGTCAATGATTTATTGTATATAAATAAAATAATTGTAGTGGAGATAAAGATAGTAATATTTAGAAGCATATACTTGTATAGTTTTCCTATAAATAGAGCCATATACAACACATATTTCCATATCAACACTGCTCTAAGGTCTTCTCCTCTAGCTGTTATACACATGCTAAGGAAAGGAATCATCCCTTTCAATCTATAGCTATTCCCTTTTGAATTTCAAACTTCATCTTCTTAAATGTGGTGTTTAATATTGTCTTATTTTTTATTTGTTAATTTGTCAATCATATATTCATTTTGTTAAATCAATTTCCATGAGAGGAGGAAGCATTGATATTGATGCTGTTGACAGAAGATAGAGAGCACAGATGATGAAATGCATGGAAGGCAATGACATCTCATTCCTTTGTGCTCTTTATTCTTCTGTCATCACCACCCTACTCAGACCTTAATCATTTTAATTAACATGTAAAAAAAAATACTATAGTCTTAGTTAACTCTATATATATTGCTTGTTAGGTCACTTTGCTATATGTTGTTTTCTTTTCTTCACTTTGACTAATAAAAATAATAATTCCTTATGTAAGATTACAGGATGTTAATTCTATGAGTTGGTTAGTTATGAATTAATTAGGAATTAATTACTCGATTTTTTGGTGCAATTGTACTCTATAAATAAGATAGTTATGTACACAATTTACTAACTTTTAATTATCAAAATAATTGCTTATGTATTTTGCTCATTCTGCCAAATCACTCTTCACTCATTTTTCTCTGATTTCCAACATCTTTTTTTTATATATACCTCTTTTTTCTGTTTAGCAAAATAAAAATTCTTTGTTGATAGTTTGGAATTTTACATAAATGAAAATAGTTATACTGGTAAACGTTGGTATAGTGTCTAAAGATAGTCTAGTGTCATTATATATAGTGTCCAAAGGGACCAGATATTAATTTCAAGTTGATAATGCTTGCCACTGCCATGAAAATATTTATCTGAATATATTTTTGCAATATTAATTAATATTTTTTGTTAAAATTCATTAGAGATTTCAATTGTTGCATGATTAAGTGGATTGAGGTTGTAATTTTTCTTTCTCTTCAAGTGACTCTTCTATCAAATTCTTTTTTTTATAGACGAAATAACAAAAGTCATTGGAAACTAACACACACTCTTGGTATATTTGCCTGTTGAACTAGAACTTGTGAACCTCTTCAATCAAATTCTATTTACATTATTGAAATAAAATATTTGTTAGGCCAGCAACAAACTCAAAAAAAGTACTTCTTTGACACGTTTTCTTCATGTGCAGCAGCAGCGCTATAGGTGTTGTGGGTGAACTAATGTACTCACTCATGTTTTTCATTTGCCTAATATTTGGCCCATCTTATACTAAATATTAGTGTTTTATCAATATATTCCTAGCTTATAAAAAAATATGGTCTCTTGGAGTCCAAGTGTGAATAATTGAAGTTTTAGATTGGTTGAACATGAACACGTTGAGGAATATATAAATAAGGGTTCTCTTGAATTAATGTCTTCAAATTTTAGGTGCAGATGCGGTGTCCAAATTATTTGTGAGACTACTTAAAGTTCAACACGAAAATTTTTCGGGTATTGTAGGCTCTACTTGTGACACAATATCTACACATGTTAACTCTATGATTTTCAAGTTAGCCTGGGTCAAGATAGTTAATCAGTTAAGCAATAGTTAAGATTTGTTTTGTTATGTTGTAAGTAACTACTTTTAGTTTTCTATTCTAACTTCTTGTATAGTATCTCTCTATTACAAAATATAAGTAAAATTGAGTAAAAAGAAAAAGATGTATTTGATTCAAAGTTAGGTCCAAATACATCATTTTCTTCAATTCAATTTTGCTTACATTATGTAACAGAAAGAGTATAAACTTTGTAGCCCTTGAATTTTGGGCATTGTATCAGTTTGCATATCCAGTAATAATGAGAATAATTGTTTCCTTAAAAAAAAAAAAAAGAGAATAATTGTAATCTTTTTGTCTTTTTTTTTTACCATGTTTGCTTCCTATGTAGTACTCCTTGTGTCCTACCATAAGTGATCCATTTATAAAAGAAATTGTTTCAAAAGTATGACTCATTTTACTTTCAAAGTGATATTAATTATATATTCGAATTAATAATAATTTCATAACTTTTCAATTCAATATCTTCCACTTTGACAAGAGTATTTAAAATCTTTTTTTTTCTCTCCATTTCACTTATAATTTTTTTTTAATGTGTGTGAAATCATCAAATGATTCATTTATCATGGAACAGAAGGAGTATATACAACACCTGTGCATTCAATCTGGGTCCCGGGCTAGTTGTTTCCTAATTTCATTTCTGATTTACTGCTTATTGGTATAAATTTTTGTTTTATAAAATTTTCTCATGATTTGAATTCTTTGGTGGTTGATACTCATTATTACTAATACTAGTTCAAGTAATATATTGATCTTGTTGGTCCCGTTTGCTTAAGATTATAATAAAAGTTACTATTAGATAAAATAATTTAGAGACTTGTCCATTGGAGCATGAAAGTGGAAATAGTTGCATAACTTTCTAGGATCTGAATTCTGAGTTGCACAGTTCTAGCCCAAAAGTATCATATATACAAACAAAACCAAATTGTATATGTTAGTACTTGTGATAATTAAAGCTCTCCAATCACCATATAAAAAAAAACACATTTTCTAACACCAAAGAAAAGAAACATTGGCAAAATTAAAAAGTCAAAAACTGACATAAAAAATGTCAGTACTTTACTTTTTCCTTCAGTTATTTTTATTCTTCAACTAGATAGATTTATCAAATTCATATTGATCCATCATGAGCTTCAATAGGCTTCTCAGCTATCCTTTCCCTTGCTTTTGTTGCCTGCAATAACCACGAAATATAATCACTTAGTTAGCCACTACTATCTCTAAAAAACATCCATTGAATTCATCAAGCAAAGAATCAAAAAGGATCTAAAAATAATTGAAAAGAAAGAAAGAAAGTCAACCTCTTTCTGCCAATCTGTTAACATTGTTACAACAGCTAGTATGATTACATTAAGAATAGATCCTGTTAGTGTTCCCATCCATAGTCCTTTTCCATTAAGCTTTAGGCCAAAACCCAAAAAATATGCTATAGGAGCACCTACAAGATAATAGGCTCCAAGGTTCACATAAGCCCCTATTGTCTGAAATCCTCCTCCTCTAGCAATCCCTGCAAGTACAAATGCAGTTTTTATTTAGGGTATGCTTTGGTTGACTTATTTGACCTTATTACTAGCTTAAGTACTTGTGAGACTCTTTGGAGAGCTTATAGAAACAGCTTATGACATGCCGATAAGCTGTTTTCAGCTTATTTTCATAGGTTCTCTAGGATAGCTTATGAAAACAACTTATATTTTATATTTATATGAAAACTATAAAAATAGTTTATGCATAAACACTTATACGATAAGCGTTTATGCTATAAGCGCTCTATTAAGTTGTTTATCCAAACAGAGCCACAATCAGATTCGTGTCTCATTTAAGAATTAAGATGATGTTAGTCAGTTTATGCTAGAAGAACAAATAGAAACAAACTCACCTGAAAGAGCACATATTATACTATCTGCACTAACAGACACACAAAGAAGAGGAACCATGTCTGTAACATAATCAACAACTTCCTTGTCATTGCTATAAGCATTTCCTATAAAATTCCTAAAACAAAGAAACAAGGTGCTGACTATAACTGCCTCAGCAATTCCAATAATTACAGCAACTCGAACAGCGCCTTTCGCCGCCCTTGGATTCCCTGCTCCTAATTCATTTGAAACCCGAGTACTGCAAAAAGCGAAATTTATAGGATCATATTTTTAACAGCAGATAATTGTGCAGAATCATAGTCCATCAACAAGAAGGAAAAAAAAAACATGTTGGGATCAAACCTTGCAGAAGCTCCAATTGCATGAGGAATGAAGTAGTGCAATGTAGTTGTGCTAAGGCTGCAAAAGTTTTTTTGACAAATTAGAAAAACCCTTCATGGCTTTATTTAAATAGTAATTATTAAGAAATTGATCATTCATTCCACTCACCACACTGAAAGAACTGAGGTTTCGAGCTGCGAATTAGGTAAAAGCCCGGCAACAATTGTAAGTATCTCAAATGACCACCATTCAAGACTATGATATGAACATTGAAATATGAAAAACAATTAGTATAAGAAAAGAATTATTATACATTTTGTGTTAAGTTTATGTCATATATATCTTACCAAAACATTAGTCCAGATGGGATGGCAAATTGGCAGAACTCGGCAATGTATAGTAAAGAATTATAAGAAAACACAATCTTTGTTTTCTCACAAGCTGGGGAGTACTTCATATAAATTCCAAGCCAAATCACATTCAACCAATAAGCAATACCAATGGCAAATGCTGCACCAACGTGTCCTAATCCCAATTTAAATACCAGACACCAACAAATAGGTACATGCAAACACAAAATCACAATTGAGCTGAAAACCATTGGAAAGATCATACTCTGAATCTGGAAGTAGCGAATTAGAGATTGAAGAACAGCATGGCCAAAAAGTGCTGGGATCAAGCATGTGCAATATTCGCGAGCTGCTTGAGCAATCTCAATGTCTTGACCGAATAGCAAGAGTAATTCATCAATGAATATCCACATGAGTGATATGGGGAAACACACCAAAATCAAGGTTATCATTGCACTGCAAATGTAGTTTCCAATCTTGCTGAATTCTTCAGCTCCATAGGTTTGGCCACATAAAGTTTCTAATGCACCTGCCATTCCAATCTGTCATTCATTTGCAAAATCTAGTTAGTTATCAACAACACTTGAAGATGATTCATTCAAACGTGTAGAAAGTTATAAGTTCATATCGTTTCAGTAGTCTGAGTTCAATTTCTTGTTGAAACCAATGTTTTCAAAATCAAACCAAACTGGACCAGACGGTTCTACTGATTGAACCGTGGACTAGAACTGCCGTTTGGTTATTTGAGCGCTTTGACTGCAGTTTCACTGCATTTTGAGTGGTATAAAATAGTTGATGTCTGCCTCAGTTTTTAAAACATTGGTCAAAACAACCATCGATCATACTTTATTTACCACTCGACAACATTCTAGATTAACCAGGATTCCTTCACTCGGAAAGGGGGGGTTAAGACAAAAACACAAGAAAGTTGATTGAAGAGAAGCTTTTAAAGTCAACTATTTCTCTAGACCCTATCTCAAAAAGTTTGACATCATATTAAGAGGAAGTATCAGTGTTGTTTCCGGTGCCTGTGTCAGTGCATCAAACACGAAAACACACACTCACATCATATAAAAAAGAAAAAGAACAAGAAAAACATAATAGAGAAGAAGAAATAAAGAAGACATTACAAGAACACAGAAGCCAGTACATTCAGCAAAAGAGATAGCAAGGGCAACACCAGAGAAAGAAGCAAGTATTCCAACATGTCCAACCATCATCAACGACACAACTTGAAGGAGGTATTGAGATACAGTTACAGTCACCATTGGAGCTGCCATGGATCCCACCCTCTTGAACTCTGCCCAAAAAGCACCTTCCAATGGTGCCAACTCATCATTCTCTTCATTCTTTGTTAGCAGAGGTGTTGCTTCTTCCTTACCCATCTCTCTATGCAGATCAATGTTCCTTGAACAAATTTGATGTGTGATATCATCACAACATATTATATAGGACCAGGAATTTTTTTTTATATATTCTTCTAGTACATAAACAATAAATAAATCATAGAGAGAATTCCAAGTTGATTAATCTATTACATGAATCCACACATATTCTTTAAAGAGGTAGCTTAGTCATATGTCTATCCTGAAAGAAAGGAACTTTGGTAATTTGGAATTCGGCTTGTAGGTTAGTGAAGTCTGATCAAAGATTATTTCAGCTAGAATTCGAATTCAAGTAGGTTCTTCTGTTCTGTTTTTAAGGTAAGTTCATTAATCACTCGAGTCAAACCATTTGCTAGATGGATAAGGATAATTGAGATTTCGGTAAACTCTTGAGTCTTGACCGGAAAACAGTTGTTAATATTCTACTGGCCATGCATTGTGAGAACATTTAATTTATCACCAATGTCAGAACTAATCGATTTTTAATCATATCTGAATCATGTGATAAGTTGAATATTAATACAAGTATTAATCGATTTTTAATTATCATCTTAAAAAATCGTGCACGATATTATATTTTAAAAGTACTTCCGAAATCCCAGCTTCTGGGCTCTGATAGTATTGTTTGTGTTTTTCAACTGTTTGCCAACTTGTTTATTTATTTTGTCTCATTAATATTTGAATGTGTCTTCTTTTTTGCGTGTTGAAAGAGTTATGCATAAAATGTTTGTCATAGACTTCTAAAACAAGTTTAAAAGGAAGGCGTTTATATATTTTTGTAAATAAATGGATTTTTTTAATAAAATATAAAAATGAGATGCATTATAAGTTTTTTTTTTAACAAACTAAAATGAGATATATTACTACAAGGGAAAAGTTCTATTCTCTAGCACAAAGTGTGCAACAAGTAACAAGAAAATATCTTGTATAATTACAAAAAAGACAGGCAATCAATGCTCAAACAGACAAGAGGTTGATGTCACCACAAATGGTAATTAAAAGGAAACCAAACATTTTTTCAGCCAATTTAAAGAAGTAATTTTGACACTTTCTAGAAGCTGCATAATAGATTTAGCTTTATTAGAGAACAGTCTCTAATTTTTTTCTTTCCAAAGCACATAAACACTGCATAGCCAAATAAGCTGCAAAAACTATCGACGGGGTTTGAAGCCTCCCAAAGAGTAAGCAAACTGGATAAAATGATCAAATATATGTTGGGGATTTACTGAAGTTCTATTCACTCTTTAAAAAAAAGTTCTATTCATTAATCAATACAAATTTTATAAAGGGTTTTGTTAGAAGACACCTTTTATGAAGGAGTCTTTTATCAAGTTATTCTATGAACATTTGTTAAAAGACACCAACTAATTTTTATGAAGGTGTCTTTTAGCAAAGTTATAACTAAAAAGTGGAAATCACACCTTGAGGTGTGGATTGCTAAAAGACACTTTCATGGGGTGGCTTCTAGCAAAACCCTTTTATAAAATCCACCATTAAATTAAAATTTATATTATATAGGTCATATATATAAAAGGCTATATAAATCTAAAATTATTTGATAAGTTATTCAACTCATCAGATCAAGGGCTTTCAATAAAATTACATGAGATGCTTGCAAAAAAAAGTATACAAGACATTAATTTTGATGGATCTAAATAACGTTTCAAATAGTTTTAAATTGGTAAAATAAAAAAAAAAGTTACATTGTTTTTTTGGTGGTGGTCGGGGTTTGAACTCCGGACCTTGTATATTTTATGCATTGTTCATACCAACTGAGTCCCCTTATCTAAATAGAACTTTATGCAATCATTGACTTTATGCAGTCAATGACCGTCGTCTAGATCAAACGGTTCAAATCTCAAACATATTTTAATTTCCTTTAAAAATTACCGAGCTCGCAGTCTAGAGTGTCTGATCTTGATTGAACGGTCATGTATTCATTAATATTGTGTTGTCAATGTCTGCAAGGAAAATTTAATGTTTTATTGAAAATGTATTTTACAAAAATGATGGTCGAGATGAAAGTTTAAATCATGTAATTCATCTATAATTTTTACATAAATCTAAAATCATTTGATATATTGTTGAGATACATCGAATTTAATAGCCTATAATAAAAGTACTTAAGTTGTTAATTTTGATGCACCTAAATAATATATCAAATAATTTTAAATTTATGTAAAAAATTATGAAGATGATATGCATGATTTAAATTTTCAATCCAACAATCAATTTTAATAAAGAAAAATGCTAATTCGAGCGAAACTAATTTTCAAGAAAACATCACCGGCCCACCCATGTTTTTCATAAATGAAAGATCAAAAAGGATCCAACGGTTGTTAATGGTTCGCTATGCTTTCGTGAGGATGATTTTCGCTGAATATAGCATCACTGTTTTATAAAATATGTATCAAATTAATTTTTTTTGGGTGAATTCAATGAAATATTATTGAACGGTCTAACATTAGGCAAATTATTAAAAAAAACACACTTGCACAAATAACCATTTGATATATTCTTTAAAAAATACATTTAGATATATTTTCTGAGTTATTGTTTTTGACTTCTTTAATTGAATGATCAAAACGATACACATAATTAATTCATCAATGTTTTCATAATAGACAAACAATGGAACCAATAATTTAACTTTATGCTCTGGTCATGTGATCTGTTACACTTTCATCAGAAGAAGTGGCATCAAATATTCTCTCTCTTGCCATGATTGCCTACAAAAGTTGCATTTACCTTGTATTATTAACACTCAAACACATATTCTTATAGTTGTAAAAAAAAAATAAACATGTATATTGAATAATAATAAAATTGTATTCATAAAATGTAGACCTGTTTTTTCCAATTTGTAAGACATGTAATGATGGAAAGAAAAATTGTTTGGACAACGGAGCCAGCAACTATTCCAATCCAAAGGCCCTTTGCTTTGAAATGTGCAATGAAACCCAATACTGCACCTATAGGAATTCCTACTAGATAAAAGGCTCCAAGATTAACATAGGCTCCAACATATTGCCACCCACTTCCTCTAGCAACCCCTGAATATTAAAGAAATGGATTTTTATCATATGATCATAAAAGGTTCAAAACAAGAGTTTAGGTCAATCAAATGTATATGCATTTTACACCATTCAAATGCATAAATGATATTGCTTATGTTAATGTTGATCCATGTTAATTGAGTTTTTATTAAGTCAATTACAAATCATACATTTTCAAGTGGTTAATGAGATACCTAGGACGAATCGTTAAGGAGAATCCAAATTCGATTTTTGATGGAAACAATTCTTATCCAGACTTTACTTACCTTCTGGTCGAACTTTGGATTATTAAGGCCCCCTCCCCTAGTAACCGGAACGTTAACGCCTAAAAAATACATCTCTGTAACATCTAGAGTCCAAATTTGTGCACATGTCTCAATAGGGATATATCTTATGGATGTGTAACTCTTCAACATGTAAATAGGAAAATTTTACATGAACACCCTTTAATCATACACCCCATTGTACACCCCATGCACTAGAGACATTTTGGTAAATTCATCTCACAACCACACTTTCTCTTTCATCTCCTCTCCCTCTTCCTTGCCACATGTCAGGATTTTGTATGGGTGTAAGAGGTGTATTGCTACATGGGAGTGTACATGTATCACCACTCTGTAAGTAATAGCAAAATAGTGAAAGGAAGAGTTGTTAACCTGAAAGAACTGCTTGCAAGCTGTCTGTAAAAATTGATACACATAGCAAAGGTGTCATAACAGCCACATAATGAACAACCATAGTATCATTGGTATAAGCATAACCCAAAACACTTCTACAACCTAATAAGATTGCAGTTATAATGAGAGCCTCTGTAGTTGCAAGGAACATTGCTGTACAAATAGAAAAACGAACTGCTTTTGGATTCCCAGCTCCTAATTCATTTGAAATTCTTGTGCTGTAACATAGAACAAATGAGTCACTTTAAATTTTACTATGTTTACATGTTAATGCTAGTATCCATGCATGGACAAAATTAGGCAAAATGCATTTTTCTTTTTGTCCTAATTACATAACTTAAAGTACAACATAATGTAAATTTGCCACATAATTGTTTGTCATAATGTTTGGTGGAGTTAGAAACATACCTAACAGCAGCCCCAAGCCCATAGGATATGGTGAAGTGCAATGTAGATATTGTCAAACTGATCATGCATAAGAAAGTTAGAGCTTAATGGTTTCATTTTCTTCAAAAACATTAGACTGTTTTTTCTCATCTTATGAGTTTCTCGCACGTCCTATAGAGTTCAGGTTATAGAATCAGAATGGCATAAACACACCATAAAAACCTCTAAAAACACGTTGAAATATTTCGGATTTTAGAATCTGAATAGGGCATGCGAGAAACTCATAAGATGGGAAAAGTAATTGCCAAAACATTATTGCTTGATAAAAAATGAAAAATAGTAATCATATTAAACTTGAAAAATCAAAATAAGTGTTACCATATAGAAAGAACTGATGTCTCCAACTTTGGATCTGGAAAAAGTCCAGCTAGCAAAACAAGCAACTCACATGCCCACCATTTAAGACTGAAAAACAAACATTAATTTGTTGATTCATTTTTGGCTTAAATATGATAATCGTCCCTGTAATTTGGGTCCGTTTTGATTTTCGTCCCTGCGAAAAAAAAATTTTGAATTACATCCCTGTAAAATATTTTTTGTTTGAAAAAGGTCCCTGGCCCCACTTCA
>Ga0228711_1002015_pt1 | contig 30827 bp, 17 predicted proteins | sample MedpolnodulmetaG_2_FD_177996 | JGI IMG/M metagenome (GOLD analysis project Ga0228711, IMG submission 177996) | Root nodule microbial communities from Medicago polymorpha collected in Santa Monica, California, United States - brown nodules | ecosystem: Host-associated > Plants > Roots > Nodule... | reverse complement strand
CTATATTGTATACAATTGCAAATGTTTTACATTGTCTAAAATTAAATGCTGTTTTTCTCTAGCCTATATCCACATGTGCATTGTGCCATTTGGCAAATGATGATTAAATTTCTCAATTTTCATGACATCTATATCTATATCTATATCTATATTGTATACAATTGCAAATGTTTTACATTGTCTAAAATTAAATGCTGTTTTTCTCTAGCCTATATCCACATGTGCATTGTGCCATTTGGCAAATGATGATTAAATTTCTCAATTTTCATGACACTAATTATAAAGGGCAATATTTGGCTTTTCTCTGTCTTCATTTAAATTTGTTATTTTTTTTTATTTGATCAAACAAAAAATAGTAATTCTAAGAATGCTTGATAATCCTTTGGAAAAAAAAGGGAAAAAGTCCCTATATTATTTTCACCTAGAATAATACCATTAATATATAACAATATTATGAAATGATTTCTTTAAATTATATAAGATGGTTTCTTAAAAAAAATGGATTTTTTATTTTAACGGAATATATACAAATTTAATATTATTTAACACCTAAATACCTAAATATGAAGCTAACAAAATCTAATTCTATATAGCTCACAACGGGAAATATTTAAGTTTGTAAAAAAAACTGAAATATTTTAAATAAAAATTGTAGTCAGCAAAATATTAAATGTTAGAGTTGAGAAATACCGGATTTGAATTACCAATTAATATTCCATAAAAACAATTAATTTGATCAGATTTTTATAATGTCAAAGTCTACTAATCAGATACTGAAATTTGATGTATATAGATGGAATTGTGTATTGCATACATCACATAAATTATTAATAGCTTTAAGCCTATAAATAGAGGCAACTCAAATGTGAAAAAATGCACATTTTTTCTTCAACTCCATAGAATAAACTATCCTTTTTATTTTGAGTACTATAACTAGCTATCAGGGTGTTTAGTTAATTGTTTTATTTGTTTATGTTTTTTTGTCTTTCATGAATTTATTAAAAAACAAAAATCTTTTTTTTTATTGTTTCAATGGGTTTGTGAAATTTATTTTTCAAACATAAAACACGTTTCTGATACTATTTATTTTGTTAAATACTTTATTTATTTGTTTTTTTCTTTCTGATTAATGCAATTTAAATAGCAAATTAAAGAAAAAAATTAATACCTTAATTTCTTATATGATTTATACTTTCGTATCTCATATACCTCTTTTGTAAATGCTTCTCCATTACTTCCAAATTCAAATATTGTCATGATTTTCAACATCATAGGCTTTGCTTATGTTTTTTTTAAAAAAAAAATGCTTGGGATAACTTTTTGATAGCGAGGATTATTTTAATGTGGATTCTGCCTGAGGAGTCTTTGCATCCTATAAATATATAAGACACAAAGGTTAGGAGGCATGTTGTTTAGGCAAACTTCTTTAGGTGCGAAGAGGAGTCTTTGCATCCTATAAATATATAAGACACAAAGGTTAGGAGGCATGTTGTTTAGGCAACCATGAATTTGCAACCATGAATGTCAACTCAAATGTTGTAGTGTTAATGGACTTAAACAATAGCAGCTGTGTTTATGGTCTTAACTATTTATTTTTTCTTAAGCAATTTGTTTGCTCCTAAACTATAATTTCTTTTATTTTTTTATCATTTTCATGATTCACAACCATGGTTTTAACTCAAATATTTGTTTCGTCAGTCTTTTGACATGACAGACAAGACAACTAATTCAAATATTGTTGTGATTTATAACGTCAAAGATTCTACTTTAGATTATTTTTTAATGGTGAGGATTAATGCATCATGTGACTGAAATGTCAAAATATCAAAAGTCGCATTCATTTGAAATGGTCATAATGGATGTTGAGGTTATCATTAATTTTTTTGTTTTTAGTGTTCTTATACTAAATTAAAAGTGTTTCTTTTTTTTTTTGACAAAAAATTAAAAGTGTTTCTTGGTAAATCTAATTTTGGAGTTTTGTTAAGGGAAACAATATTCATGCAATAGCCAAAAAGAGGCTCATATACATGTTTGTAAAACAATGGAGAGAATGTGTTGTGTATACTATCAATTTGTTTCATGTTGTCAAGAAAACATGAGAATATGGGACTATTAGAGACAATTTCAAGATAGACAAAGTGTATGACACTAAATTTACAAGGGTTTGTCAATAATGATTTACCATAAAATTTGTATCATTTCACTCCACCGGTTGGTATCTTTCAAGATGATTTTGACATAAATTTGTTAAACAAATTCATCATAATAATATAAACTATCACACTATGATGTTATTGTTTATTCTAGACATTATTATTAGTTTACTAACTACTATTGAAAAAAAGAGATAGAATATGTTAGAAACAACTTCAAGGCCAAAATCGTTGTCATAGAGTAAGCACTTTTTGTTATTGAAATTGTTCATCAATATAGTCAATTCATGAATGTTTCTAGGGTTCAGTGATTGAAGACTTTCCTCCAAAGATGTATTGAAAAAACGAAGTTTGCATAGAAGAGAATATGAAAAAGGGTGAAATATGTAATTGAATTTGATTTTTCATCCCAAAAATCATCTACCGATTAGTAATTACATAAATGTGTGTTTGCAACGATATTATCAACTATCTCTCTATATATATATTAGATTTTTTTTAAGAATGTATATTAATTTGTTAATTCGTTTTGAAGTTAGTTATGTGATGAAACATAAGTTTTTTTATTTTTTTGAACCTGGGTTTTTTTCAATTTAAATTGACTTAGGTGGTTACAAGTAGGTGTTTTTTTTATATATTTTTTTTGCATGTATATCACATTGGTTTTTAGATCAAGGTTCTTTCTTTTCTAATTGTAAACAAAGATGTTAGAATATTATTTATTTAAAATATAATAATGTTTAAATAAGGCCCACTTCGATTTATATTAATCAAACTAGAGATTTTCTATTGTACTCAAATATAAAAAGAATAATTTTGGACAAATAAGATTTAAAAAAATGTCATAAAAATAATAAAATAATTTAAATAATGGTTTGAAAAATGTCACCAACCACAATATCACCCAAGTATTATCCGGACTTAACCTACCCGCAAGGTCGTGTGATTAACTTCCATTGTTGGTGTGATAATCTCTTTGATGGTGATCAGTAAGTTCCTCTACTAATGTTTACTGAACCTTGATGCATACTCTAATTCTGGTAAACCTCTTAAGTCTTAAGCCCAAAATGATAAAATAATTTAAATGAATGAAAATAATGGAATAAAAAAATTACTTCAAAGATATGCTTATTCTCTTTATATATAAGCCAACTTTAATTTTCCCGTGCATGGCACGGATTTCAAACTAGTTAAAATCAAATATAGACGCGATTGATCATATTCAAGAAAGATATTAATAAGAATTACGATCAAAATAAATAAGAAGAAAGTTGAATTTCTAACTTGAATTTAAATTGAATGCACACAGTAAGTTTAGAAAGTTGTAAGACTATTTACAACGGTGGATGCTTCACATATTTAACACCATATTAAATAGGCACCACCATTGTGAAGTATAATATTTGGGTGTCTATGAAGAAGGGTAACTATGGAAGCACCCTCTCTCTCTTCACTTTTTGTGGACTCCATCTAATAAATCAGAATGAAATAAATAATTTTTTGTTGAAATGTAATGATATAAAATTATTTATGAAACCTATTTAGTAATTTCTTTTGTGGTGCTGGTTTGGAGAAAATTGACATTTATTAAGTATTATAGTAAAATAAGTGACGTGGACAAAGAGGTTCGATTTAAGCATTAAAATTAGTGTACTCTGTTGTGGATGGTTTAAGTTTATATAATTATTTAATTTTTTTAAAAGAAAAAGTCATCTCATGTATTGAATCATGAGACAAAGTACAATCAGTCCTACACGCAAGCGAAGGATAAAATATAAGGGGTACTTTGCCCAACCAAAAAAACACTGAAAATACGCACGTCGCCCGAGAACTATTTACACCAAATTACATCAAAATCATCTTAACATACAATCTAGGGGTTGCAGAACCATTCATAATAGAGGAATGATATTTGAACAATCGTTTGATACAACCTATTTGACAACTTTTTTTTTCTCTTTTTATTGGTCAAAAACAATAGAGAGAGAAAAAGAAAGAGAGAGTAAAAATAGAATATGAGTATGACAAAAAAAGTTGTCACAAATATCATTTCTCTTCATAATACACATAAAGATTTGAAGGACATTTAGCCATGAAGTACTTACAAGAGGCGTGTTTAATATTATCCACCACTTTCTCTATTAACGCTTCCTTATTACTCCCTCCGTTACTAATTATAAGCAAACTTAGTTTTTTAGGTTCATTCAATTAATGATGTATTTATGAACTACATACATCATTAATTGAATGAACCTAAAAAGTAAAATTTGCTTATAATCAAAAACGGAGGGAAACCAAGTTGTTTGGGCTCAAGTGGCAAGGAGCTCCATCCAAGGACGTATCCGAGGAATACCGGGTTCAATTCTCAGGGGGAACAATGCTTAACCAGTGTGCATGCCTCTACGCATGAGCTGGATTAGTTGTTCACCTTTGATGAGTCGAAAACCGGTGCGAAAACCCAAAAAAAAAACAGAGGGAGTATATGAAATTGCCAAAACGGTTGAATGCCAAACCAAAAGAAGGCATTAATTTCAAACATTTTCATTTATGAAATTGATCCAAAAACACTTCTAGAAGGGAAAACACATCTCGAGGTATGGACGTAGAAACCCACCCAAAAATATCATACCAAATCTTCTTTACAAGCTTACTACTTACGAATAAGTGATCTGCTGATTCTCTACGAATATCATTATGATTTATAGTTTATATTTAGGTTTGAAAAGTTATTAGAATACATTCATTATTTAATTATTTAAAGATATGATTTAGAAAAATATTTTGTATTACAATTTAACTCTAAAATAGAACGATAAATAAACATTTGATGAGACTTTTCCATATAAAATATATCATATATAATTTCTGAAAGAAAAAAAAACCCATTTAATTTTTAAATGAAATATTATGAGTTGTATGATTAGTAGATTTAAACAGTTTGAGATTTTGTGCCAATGTAAGGATATGATTTAGAAAAATATTTTGTATTACAGTTTAACTCTAAAATAGAACGATAAATAAACATTTGATAAGAGACTTTTCCATATAAAATATGTCATATATAATTTCTGCAAAAAAAAAAAAAAACCATTTAATTTTTAAATGAAATATTATGAGTTGTAACAGTTTGAGATTTTGTGACACTGTAAAGTTTGACATATGTCAGTAAATCCATCTCTTGATTCGGGAGCGAAATGAATACTCGAGTAAATTACAAAATAAGATATTCCCTTCGGTCTTTTTTATAAAAGACAAATGAGTCACCTAAAGTTGATGTATTAGGTCTACATTTTGAACTAAATACATCAATTTTAGTTGACTTATTTATCCATTATAAAAGGGATCGGAAGGAGTAGTATATTTAAACTATCCAGATTCATGCAGTCCACCTAATTTTACGAGTAAATTACTCATGTATATAATATATAGTTATAGTGTTACCCATATTTTATTTTTTTTAAGGAATATAGTGTTACCCATATTGTGAGGTTTTTTTTTTCTTTTTCGGTCAAGCCCATATTGTGAGTTTCTATTCTATCTATCACAAATATTTTTTGCGGGTATCTATTAGATGGGAGTCCAAATACACCATTTTTTTAGGGGATAATTGCACCTTGTTGGGGTTCCATGCCACGTTCTAAAATAAATGGCAAAAAAGTAAACTTGGGTAGGTGATTATGCTTGACGATTAGAAATTTAGAATGGTAGATGTTCACAAAAATATATATATGTGAGGACTAATCCCATTAATGATGATCATTATTATCCAAGCTAGCAGAAAGAGAAAGAACCATTGCATGTTGGAGAAAGTGACTCAACAAAACTACACTCTCTAATTTCTATCAACGTGATCAGGCAAGCACCATCCACTTCATTAGTTCTTCCATGTTTAATTTCTCAACGTGCATTTTACAGTCACTTCATCTTCAATCTCCATCCGTTAGCTAGTTACTTGTTTCTGTCTCTATGTTTAGGAGAGAAAATAGATTAGAGTTTGCAATGCTGAGTCTTAAAAATGTTTTAGGAAATTTATTATTTATAATTATTTGGTAGGTCCAAAAACTAACTTATCTTTTTAGTTAAGTAATGTTATAAGACATTCTGTATTTTGAAGAAGAAAAAAAATTCTGCCAAGACATCTTTTTAGTTTATAGGTCTTGTTTCTTAGGGGTAGTTCAATAATTTTCCGTCGTAAGTCAGCTTTAAATCAATTTTTAATACAAGATTTTTTGTTTGTATACAAAATAGTTATTTTGTTGGTGGGCATAAAACTAGGATTTCAATAAATCTTATCATTGGGCCAACTATGGTTGATTGGTCTAACAGTGTGGTTTAGTTTGGTTGACGCTAAAAGTCATCTCATCCGCAAGATAAAAAAAACATGCGGCTTAGATTGGTTCAATTAGCTTTTAAAATAAAAATCAAACTAAACCAATGCAGTTTGAATTGGTTTGGATGTTGCGGTTTCTAGCAAGACAATATTTATTTACCGCAATGTTTCAAATATTTATTCATCAAGTTAAAAAGTCAAAACAACTTTTTTACCACAATGTTTCAAATTTCATCAAAAATTACAATTTCATTTTCATCCATCAATGTTCTCATGGATAGTGCAAATAGCATCAAATAAAAGCATATAAATACATATTTAAAATAAAAAAGAAAGCAGAAACTTCATAAGAGAAAACATGTCATTCTGTGAAAGATTTCATTGAGTTTAGTACTGAGTTTTGGGAGACATAAGTTTAATTGGTGTTTCTCTTAAGTTGTTGTTTGGCGCGGTTTGCTTTGGTTGGTAAAATAAAAACTGCAAACTAAACCATACTTGAGTCAAAAAATGGCTCAAATACATCTAAACTAAATGCGATTTTCTACGATTTCGATTGGTTTGAAGTTTTTCTATTGGTTGATTAAATTTTTAACGCCTCTAATTACCCCATACTCGTGTAAGTGTTGTTCTCTTCAGTTGTTTTTAAAAAGAGCATTGCTATAAAGTGATGTTACGTAGTTTTATGATGACATTCGTGCACGTTCTTTCAACTGTTGGGTTTATTTTCCTTTTCTTTATTATTATTAAGTTTGAAGGCCATAGTTTTTTTTTGATAAGCACGCCGTTGTAGTTACACGCAAGTTTCCATGAGTTGACCTTCACAAAGCACAAAATATTTTATTTTTTTGGAGTTGAAGGAAACAGGTTATTCTGGGATCACACAAAATACGATATTGTTGCTTAAATTGGGGAGAAAGAAACTAAATACAATTGTTTTCACTATTTTTTTTTTCTTTTCAAAAGTGATTATTTTTTATGGCATTATTTTTACGATATATTGTGTAGCTATTTTGTATTTTTGAGGGTTTTTATTTCCTTAAAAAAACATTAGGGTTTTTATTTTTAATATTTTTGACTATTTATGGTTAATGAAAATCATTTAGTCCATTACCTCAGGAGGCATCATATCATATGTGTGTATATAGTTGACTTTGACAATGCAGAATTTTATTTATTCGATAAAATATAATATAATTTTAAAGTCAATCTTTAAAATAAAAATCAATCTTTTTCCGCATGGAAAATCGAAATATGAGATTTCCTTATAAACAAAGAATCTGTAACTAGGAATATAAATAGGAAAGGGTTTCATGTGATATGTGAATTATATTTGTAACTGAAATTCCTGGTATGATTTACGTCATTTGGACTTCATATTTTTATCTTAGTACTATTATCATTGCTTTACATAGTATAATTCCTTCTTATGCAGAGGCTAGAGTTGGAAAAAAAAAAGTAATTAATGGAATGCCCTAGCCAGAATATTATGGACAATATCTCGGAAAAACGGTGTAGCGAACTTGAGGTCGGAACAGGAAGTAACATGAATTGTGTAGATATAGAGAAGGAAACTCCTTCTTGTTGTTTGAAGGCTAAGATTTCAGACCCTGAACTTGAGGGAAAGTGTCATTCTACTGTTGTTTCTGGATGGTTCTCACAATCTCAATCTTCCTATGGTCATCACTCATCATCAATCATGCTATTTAATTTTTTTGTATTCTTGAATTTATTATTGATCACACACTTATGTTAATGCGTTTACGATAATTTTCTTAGAAAATACTATCACTAATTTTCAGTATTTTTTTAAACAGGTAAAGTTGTTTATTTCAACAATCCAATGTGGCCAGGTTTGTCCAATTGCATGATTAATACTTGTACTTGTAATATTTTCTAAAGTGACCATTGAGTTGTGTTGAGAATGTTGAATAGGAATATATATGAAATCAAAGTATGAGATTGAATATATATGGGATCTACGTGCGGTCACATCTAAACTGTGTGATGATCATGTTTGGATGGTCGAGATTTTAAGCTCGGGATTTTAGATTTTTGAAATAAATCCACATATGTATTGACTTCTCGACTTTCTAATCTTGATCAAATGGTCGAGAGTCGAGATGAATGTCTGGAGTAACATTGGACACAATCTAAATCTAAACTATTTGTTTGTCCGATAGATACTAAACCTTTTTATAAGCAATTTTAAACTAAGTTTACTTTGTATGAGTGCATGTTTGATATCACGGTGGAAAAACCGTGATTTTGTTGAACCTATAAAGTGTAGCTTTTGAGAAATCACGATAGCTCATTGTGGTTTTGTCTAACTCAGTGTGACATCAACATTTTTCTAAAAATGCGGACTTTTCTTTTTCTTTCTGTTTTACAACTATTTTTAAAGAAATTAATTTTACAACTATTTTTTTTCATGCTCATATGTTAGTATTGAGGATTTTAATTTGGTTTCTATCATCAGGAGAAGCACATTCAATTAAAGTAGAGAAAAAATTGTACGAGGAAAAATCAGACTTCCAAGAGGTTTTGGTTTTTGAGGTATAACATCTTCATCTTACTTGGTACTCAAGATTTCTTTTTCTTACTATAATTTATTAACACCAATTGTTTTGGTTTTGCAGTCATTAAGTTATGGGAAAGTGCTTGTACTTGATGGAATTGTTCAGTTGACTGAGAAGGATGAATGTGCTTATCAAGAGATGATAGCCCATCTCCCACTTTGCTCAATTCAGTCCCCCAAAACAGTTATGTCATTTTTGTTTTACCTTATCAACGTGACGGAATTCGATTCCATGCAATTGTGGATATTCATTGTTAATCGATCCAAACCGTTTGATTTTGATCAGACAAGTCACAAACGTGCAAATTTTAATTTTAATTTTAAATTTGATTTCTAAGTTGGTAAGAGCTTGATTTTGTAATCTCAAGGTATAGAGTTCAATTCTCTCCGGACTGTCGTAAAATGGTCATTAGTATCGCTTTAATTAGAAAAAGTGTAACTTGTTATTGCACATATTGATTATTTTTTTCTTCATTTTTATACATATGCTAAATGGTTTTAATGTTGTTAATCCAGGTTTTAGTTGTTGGTGGTGGAGATGGTGGAGTTCTAAGGGAAGTATGCCGCCATAGTTCTGTAACTCATGTCGATATTTGTGAGATAGATAAAATGGTTATTGATGTAAGTTATGGAAGAAAAATTAAAGTAATTTATCAATCATATAATTGATTTTTTTTTAAATGTGAAAAACTCATTGCCATTGATCATTCACTAGGTTTCAAAGAAGTATTTTCCAGAGTTAGCTGTTGGATTTGAAGATCCTAGAGTACACCTGCATGTTGGTGATGGTATATCTATTTATAGTTATATGCTAATGTCAATGTTTGATTTGATTTTTCAATTCTATAGCTTATATTTTAAATATTCTAATGTTGTTTCTTTTCACCAAATTTGTGCAGCTGTTGAATTTCTTAGATGTACTCCTGAAGGAAAGTATGATGCTATAATTGTTGATTCCTCTGATCCGGTTGGTATGTCACTTTATTATCGTTGTTGATTCCTTTTGTACCCTTTTGTTGCTATTAGATTTTTAGACTATTATTTACTGTGAAATATTATTTATTTATTATTTTTAAAAAAAAATAATTCGTGGTGTTACATTTAGTTTGTTATGTTTGATGAATGATTAGTTATCTACATTAAGCACAATTTTGCTTTGGATTTCATCAAAAACTTTAATAACATGTTTTAAATTTCATCCAACATTACAATTTTATTTCTATCTAACAATGTTTTCAACTACGTAGACCAAATTAAAATGTGGACAAAAAGTAATCATATTTTGTAAGAAATTCAAAAGACTAAAATTTTAATAATTCTATAAGAGTTCGAGTAGCACATAAATACATTTTTGATAGAAAAAGCAAAGAAGAAACTTAATAGGAGAAATTAATATTTCATTTTATTAAAGTTTCCATTGAATTTTTATGAGTATTGGTCTAGATAATATGTATTTAATTAGTGTTTTTCTTATACTGCGGTTTGATTTAGTTTGGTTCGGTTGGTAAAATCAAAACCGCAAACCGAACCAATCCAAGCTGAAACCGCAAAAAACCACATTTGATTCGGATGTATTTGCATCATTTTTATACTCAACTACATGGTTTGGTTCGGTTTGAAAGTCTCCTCATACTCATTTTGGGCTAAATCTTTTGCCTAATTCATCAACTAAAATGAAAAATTAAATTAATATTTTAAAAATCATAGGATGAAAATGACTGAGAACCTATGTAGCACCGACACTTAACATTAAAGATGTGTTTGGTGTTTGATACATTTCAGTGTCGGAAACCAAAACAAATTATTCTATTTTATGAGATTATTTTCAGCGTCAACGTGTCTATATTCTATGTTTGTGTCAATGCTACATAAGTGTAAATTACACAATCTCTTGTTATTTCTTTCTATGGTGGCTTAGGTCCTGCTCAGGAACTTGTAGAGAAACCATTCTTTGTGACATTAGCTATGGCATTAAGACCTGGTGGAGTGCTATGTAACATGGCAGAAAGTATGTGGCTTCATACTCATCTTATTCAGGACATGATATCTATTTGTCAACAAATATTTGCTTCTGTACGTTATGCATGGACATGTGTTCCAACATATCCAAGGTATTATTGTTCGGACTCATGTTATGTTATTTTCAATCCACTAGACTAAGCAAATACTATCTCTATACCTAATATATAGAGCCCTTTCATAAAAGTGTCCTTATATATATATAATCTAATTTTCAAATTATTAGATACATTTATTAATGATTGCGTCTTACTTGTTTGGCATGCAGTGGTGTGATAGGCTTTATATTATGCTCAAAAGAGGGGCCACCAGTTGATTTTGTAAGCCCCATCAATCCTATTGAAAAATTTGGTGGCACTACTAAGCACACAAGAGAACTTAGATTCTATAACTCAGAGGTTAGTGAATATATATGGTCCAAAGTGTTGCTTCTACAAATTCATTTTCTTTCCAAATAAATAAAAAAGAGTAATGTACTGTGTTTCTTTCTGCAGATGCACAAAGCTGCATTTGCTTTACCAGCATTTTTGAAGAGGGAGGTAAAACTGTTGTGTGACACTGCATCTATAGCACATACCAATAGCAATGGATGTTAATTTGCATTATTTTTTAAGGCCCTCAATTACCAGTTTCTTGTCACATGAATAGTTATTCCGAGTGTATTTTTATACAGCGTCTACAAACGATATATTAGAATTGTAATAACACTACTCATTTCTGTTACTTTCATGGATAATAGCTGGGAATGCAATAATGCTCATAAGAATGTAGTTCATACTAAAACATTTCATATATGCTTTTCTAAGTTTTCAATCCCGAATCAGGGGGATGAATAGCTCAACTAATTTCAACTAGGAGTTTTATTTATGGGTTCAAACTTGGTGAAGGCAAAAAGTATTAACCTAACAATTAATTACTTAAAAAAAAAATCACTAAAGTTTCCAATCCCATACATACATGTAACTACACAAAATTTTAAAAAAAACAAGAAAAAAAAAGTATATGAACGTTAACCCTCATTGTTCCTATGATAGAGATTGATTCCCAAAGTGGTGGGCAACAAACAAACATGATTGTAGCGTGAAGGAAAAAAAGAAACGTCTGGCAGGGACCAAGCCCTGGCCGCTGGAGAAGCATATTGTACGTCCGCCCCTGGAAATACGGTCTCTATATTCACGAGCCTTCACGAGGTCAGACCAAGCATTCAAGAAGAAATGAATAGAAAACAACATTTACCAAAAGATCATTTAATAACATATATTTACATAAAAAAACTTAATTGAAAATTTAATATAGACACCATATTCTACCGAAATGTCATTGCATGTTCACTTTTCCAACTAAACCAGACATATCCACATGTTCACTTTTCTAACTAAACCAGACATATGCAACCACATTAACTATATACTATTGTTCATCATCAGTAAAGTTAGGTTCTTCAGGCTTCTGAAGCAATATAGCAGGCATTCTCTCTAGTGCCCTTGTCTTCCTTGCGGTGCCACTTCGTCGCAATAATCTGAGTGCGTTGGCAGCAAACCTAGAAGCATATATGGTGGCACCTAAACTTGTTGTGTTACCACCAGTCTTTGCCAATGCATCTTGCAGCCTATTCTCCTCTTCAACAAGAGACTCTTCAAGTTTCCTCTTGCTGTAGCGCCTCCATGCAGCTTGTATAAAACACGCAGCCCATGTGCGCCAGTGTTGCGAGTAGAATCTGAAAGTGTGGCGAAGCTGCTTGCTATGAAGGCGCCGGAATTGAGACGCCACAAACTTCAGATCGTCGGCTTTTAGCGCAAAGGCTTCAACTTCTACGATTGTTCTGACTGTCCTAGTGGATATGGGAAGGTTGTATGAGGTACGAGGATCTAAGGCCCATGTGAGAAGCTCCTCTCCACAGAAGTCACCGGCTTTTAAGTACTCAGAATTGAAGAAGCCGGTTCGTCCACCGTTAGTTGTTATGGTCAATAGCTTGCCTCGCATTATGAAGAGCATCTCATCAACGGGGTCTCCTTCTCGGACAACATAGCTTTGTTCTGTGTAAAGCACTGGTTTAAGACGGTCACACATTGCGTCCAAAAGTTGTTCGTCCATTTTCTCAAACATTGGCACCTAAAGGTCATACACAACAGAGAAAAATATTTGGTTATTATTACAAAATGTTAAATGAAAAATCAGCTATGTAATCTTTGATCTTCCAATAGTGATGATATTTTGTTTGCATTGCAAGGGTTGTCATTGAAAGTCATAAAATTCATTTTGATATAATGAATCAAGTAAAGAGATGATTAAAAAAATTGGATAAACTTACCCTCATCAACAAATCCAAGCAAAGATGACGCTTAATGTCCCTTCGTAAATCTTTGGGAAGATCACGAACTAAATTGTCTTCATTTACACCTCTGGTTTCTTGCCATTTGTACTGATCATACCGCCTGATTCGCTCTCTAAGGTCGTCGGGAAGCAATCGATGAGACATCCACTGTTCTGCATCCCTCCTTTTTACTCTCATCTCCTCCAATCTTGTTTGTGTTGACTGCAAATATGTCTGTTTCAAAATAAATCAAGTAGAATCCGTTAAAACCTAATAAGAAAGTAACCTAAGAAATACTCCCTCTCCTCCTTCCATCCTGATAAAAAAAATGTCCCACATTTTGCTTTATTTGTAACCACGGAAGAAAAATAAGGTTTAGTTATATATCAGACAACAATCATCACATGAATCTACACCTAAAATAATGTGATAGAATATTGATCATAATGCACAAAGAAACACCATCAGAACTGATGGACTTAATGGTTACATTCACAATACACCGCTAAATTGTAGCATATGAATACAAAAAATCTCAACTGCGAAATTTTTGCGCGTATACATGGACAGTTATGATTATACTAGTTTAGTACATTAAACTAATTTGCATTTTTATCCATTCCCTACTACAAAATTTTCTACGCATGAAAACAAAGGAAAACTGCAACTTCTATTGCATGTTCTAGCATCGGTCATAAATGATTTATTTTAGGTAACATAGTAAGTTATGAAGATACAGATGACCATATATGAATAATTCAACTTCACAAAGAGGCCAGGGAACTTGCAGTCCTTTTAATAACTCTTTACACACAGCGTTTAGTTTATTAAAATGAAAAAAAAAATTGTTTGGATAACTTGTTTTAAGCTTAGTTTTTCAAAATTATATTTTATGCAACAGTTTGTAAAAACTAAAACCAAATCACAATCAAAGAAGGCCTAAAATTTTAGGGTATTATCTAAATATAAACATGAAAAATTAGTTTGATTTTTCTACAAAGAAAATAATTATAAAACTAAATTTTGGAAATCACAAAAGGTAAAATGGGCACCGGCAATCAAGTTTACAAAATTGAATTGAAGATCAATAAATAACGCTTCACAGCTTGATTGAATGATTAAAAGAAACTTTGGAGTTATTTACTACATACCTGCATATTTCCAATGAGGAATGAAAATAACACCAAACCAGCTATGGCAATGAAAATTGCAAAACAGATTTCCCAAAAGTCGGTACTTGTTGCGAGGTTCTGACCAAGAGAGCTGCGGTAAAGGATGAAGAAACAATTAAAAAGTATAAGATAATGACTTATAGTAAAATTATATAGCAACATAATATGATTTGCTTTAAAGTATAAGTTCATATAGTATGCTGGAAAAAAATAAATAAATAATCAATGAAGCACACCTTAAATTTTTTAGGCCCCACCAAAAACAGTAGAAGAGTTTTGAGGGAAAATCTCTCGACTCCACAACACCGGATTGAAGGGCATCAAGGAAAATTCCAAAATCAAATAGTTTTTTATCTTCCTCCTGTATTGGGCAAGAAACATTCAAGAATTTCGCAATAGGCTTAAAACCTCCCCGAGGATTGCAATACATATCTGCCGTGTTACACATGATATTACTTCGACACGCTTCTTGCCAGCATGTGGTTTCTCGTTCTATGGAAAACAAGTACCAAAAGGCACCAAGGACCTATACAAAACAAATAACTTAGCACTCAGAAGGATATGGAGATGAAATCATTTCAAACATCCATCAATGATAAGAAATGCAACATCGATGTGCCAGATTTAAGCATACAATATTTGGCAATAAAATAAAGTGATACATACATCACTTTGAAACTACAGTTTCGTACAGTGGCCTATGAAGCATGAACACAAACACAGTCCATAGCAGCACTTCAAGAATGATACAAATGCCAAAGGTTCCATGGACAAGTTTATTGCTTCATAAGTGACCATAAACAAAATGCACAAAAATTGTCTAATTGTCTGATTGACATATAGAGGAAAATGCAAGAGAATTTGTTCATACTCTGCAGACACAATCACAAAACTTAAGCTTGAACCTTGTTTGTTCATACTCTGCAGACATAGTATCAGAATTTTGTCTAATTGTTAAGTTAATGAAACAAATGGTTTTATTTTATATTATAACACGTCCCTTCACGCAAGCTCCCTAGAAACAACTCTCAAAAGTAATGATACTGACTACTAAAAACCCAAGCCAACTAGGAATCCTTCAGACTTGCAAATACAACACTAGAATAGTAAAACTCTTAAATAACAAAATCTGACCTAAAATAATGTCCATAAAAATAAACTTAAAAATTTAATAAAATATCTTAAATCCATATATTTATTAATTGTTTTCTTTTTATTATCTAGTATCATCATGCTATCTATGTCATCAATCTTAAACATTTTGAGAGGAACAAAATATGCACTTTCATTTAAAGAAACATATTTTGGCTAATCCATCTCTTATAGCTTCATTGAATTAAGACAGGTCCATCTCTTATAGCTTCATCGGGAGTGGATTATGTTAGAAGAGAGCGCAATAAGATAATGCAACTATTACTATGACTGAAAGATTTTAACCTATTGATAAGACAAAATGAACTTGTTGGTAGAATAAAACCACCGGCACAAAATTAAAAAGGTATATAATTAACGGATTTAAAAGAAAAAACCTGTGAACCCAGAAAGAGAATGTAAATAATTCGAACAAACATGTAATAGAAAGAAATATTGCCAAAAATAATTCCATAAAAACATATGTGAGAAGAATGTAGTAAAGACTTACATGACTTGCAAGCATGTAAAGTAACAGATTGAATGCAGCTCCCGCCCAAGCTGTTTCAGTGAGAATGCCAGATGTTCTTGTAACTTCTTTATATAATGGAATTATCCGTATTAAACGAGGCACATATTGGAAGATAACAACAACTTTCAGCAAGTTCTTTGTATTGAGTGATTTAAAGCCGCTCATCTTTGGGATGATAACTAGAATCACCACCTAGCAATATTTTATCAGGTAGAGTCAATAAGCTTACAAATGAACATGTTATAATGTAAAATATTGAATCTAAGTCTCATAAACCCTTAACATATTAAAGGGGCATACCTGTGGGAGTGGAAGAATCGCAAGAATGTCAACTATGAAATATGATGACAGATACCTCTTAGCAATTACCCAAGAATCATCGATCAAAACACCTCTTCCAAATACTCGAGAAGAAGGAGCAATGAATCCAGTACGAAACTGGAAAATCATGTGGATTATATAAAAAACATCAGAGAATGTTCTCAAAAAAGTGGCTGTAATCTCCATCGCTCTGTCCAGTGAAAGGCATTTATTTTCACCATCAATCACAGGGACATAAAAGAACAAAGGATCCAATGATACCGCAATAACACATAACAAGACAAATATCTTGTTCCACTTTTGAAGGAATGTACCCTGTGGATCGAGGATTTTCCTTTTCGAACCAAAATTTCGAGAAAGAGCATTGTCATAGTGATGATGGTCGAATGTTGTTCTGAACCTCTTTATCCTCTCAGAACCAGATTCAAGTCCCCTTTGAAACTTCTCAGAAAATGAACTTATTGTACTTCTAAATCTCCCCGACTGTGTTGTCTTAAATGCAGGATAATTTCTCTTAGAAACCTCTGAATTAGAATCCCGAAACCTGAACATTACAAAAAAAAAATTAATAACAGAAACTTAATGGATGATTCTAACGTATGTAGCATCAACACTTCAGATTAAAGGCATGTCGGTGCTTGACATGTATTGGTGTCCGACACGGCACATGTGATTACATTTCAATTACCTCCATTTCCGTAAATTATCAATGAAGAAAAGTGTCTGTGTCAGTATCTATGTGTCGGTGCTTCTGCCCGTGTTTCATAGATCAAATATTCCTCTACACAAGACGGCCTAATCAAATACGTAGACTAAACAACTAAACTTCACAAATTTAAAAGCTTTAACATTTTGCAAATTTCAAAGCACTTTGATGTGGAGGAGTGGTAACTGAAAGATTGGCTCTTAGTCTCTGAATATTTAGATAAACAAAAGAACAGTCTCAACAGTAAATGCTTCTAAAATTACCTAAGACAGCAACAAAAAATCACAACAGAATGTAAATTAACGCATGCATAACCAAACTCACCTAACAAACTTCTCTTGCTGAAAGGTACTCATAACTGCAGCCTATGATTCTTACTGATTACCTCCTATCGTTGCTTCAAATTCTCAATGCATACTCCTGAAACAAAAAGCGACATTGACAATTACAATGAGATACTCCGTGTATCAAACAAAGCACAAGCCTAACCATGTATACAACAACAAAAAATGAAATGTGTGTTCAGTATTGACGGATACAAATTAAATATCGCATTGAATAGAAAATTTAAAGTAAATTTTAGATTAAACTTACTTTAAGACTATAAACACTCAAACATATCTCACTACATTACAAACTCAATTTTAACCAAATAAATTTTACAAAACCATCAATTGCATTAAATTCAAAATCATGTTTTCCAAATGCTCAAACCAAACACCCAAATAATCAATTCAAACTCGACGGTGTCATTCCTTTCCTAGAAACACCAACAACGAAAAATTGAAGAGAAAACTACAATTTAACCCCAAATTAACCCACACATCAACACATGAATGAGTTGCATTTTCTATTCCCATTTAAAAACAAACATCCAATGAATTAAAAGCAAAACAGAAAATTTCCCATTTCAAAATCAAAATCCAAAATTGATTAAACTAACACATTGATCAAACACACCCAATATACAAAAATGTCCCCTTTCAAAATCCAATCCAAATTTGTTGAAATTATAAACTTACACATTGATCAAGCACAGAAAAATCCATCGTTAATAAATTGGTCCAACTGATAAGGGATTCGGTCCCCTTAAGCAAGTGGTCAGTAGTTTTGATTTGATCACTGACCCTGACGTATGGAGAAAATCCGGTTGAAAGCAGAAAACCCAACTTACATGCCCTATTGTTATAGTACTGTTCTCGATACTGTTCTCAAGAATCAGTATCGAGAACAATGCCAGAACAATAGTATAATTTAGAAAACACTATATCAAATAATCATTTATTGGAACATGAAAAGCAATAATCAAGAGAAAAAAAACTGTACATACCGAAAGAGAAATGGAAGCGATTAGAGAGAGAGAGAGTGAAATGAAAAAAGAGTGTACAGTATGAATGAATATGCGAAGGAAAGTTCGGGGAAAAGAGTAAGAAAGCGACAGATGCTAGTAACTGAATCGCATACAGTCACGGGTATTGGTAAAGATGAAATTTGAGAACAAGAAAAAGTAATTTTAATAGTTTTTGGAAGTTTGGTGAGAAGGAAACAGATAGAGATATGAGTGGAGAATGAATGTGTTTGCAATGCAAATTGTGAAAAAAGTTGAGAGGGAAAAGTTATTCATGTGAGTGGGTGTGGGTCCCACTTTTAAGGTTTCAAAATTTGTGAGAAGTTTTGTCTTTGTTTGCAGTTAGTTTTGGTCAGTCAAGTACATTTTTGTTGACAAAGGGGTGTCATTATGAAGTTAATGACTCTAATTCAAGGAAGTATCCAATGACTAGCTAGTAGATTTAGAGTCTCTGATGGTAGTATACTAATAGGGATTACTTTAATAGATTATATGCTTACACTTCATTTATTTTTAATTTTTTAATACTAAAAGTTGTTATTAAGGACTCCAATGACAATACATTAATTACGATTCTAATAAAAAATGTTTAAATAAATCCTACTAACTTTACATTATTATACAAAAGAAATTTATTTATTAAATTATAAATTACTCCCTCCAGTTCTTAATAAAAGAAAATTTTCAAAAAACAAATTGGTCATATTTATAAGAAAATCTCACAATTTTTAAGGTGTAGTTATTGGTGCGTGAATCGGCTATCACTCCTAGCAACACTCTTTGGGCTTAGTGTGAGAATCGGTATGTGGCCCTTGAATTCAACAAACTCTGATTCTGATACCATTATGATACAATCAATAAAGAATATTTTTGTAAAGTAACTCATCATTTCTCTTTTCCACACCACATTAACTATATTTCTTAATTTTTATGAAATTGTCAAAGTGATATATAATTTGGCACAGAGGAAGTATAAAATTAAATGCATCAGTTATTGTCCTCGTGTCTTGAGTTTAACTCAGTTGGTAGGGACAATGCATAATATATGCAAGTTCCGGGGTTCAAACTCCGACCACTAAAAAAAATGCATTAGTTATTCAATAAACATACAAAAAGAATAGTTGTTTATATTTGAGATCGGAGAAAAGATACAATATTAAATGTGGTACTTCATCATGTCTCAAATTTAAGGAGATTTTTTTTCACATTCATTGAATAATGAATGGATTTGGTTTATCATATAGATTAGATACAACATATATACAATGACTATGAAAAAAATAAGGGAAATGCATTATGTCCCGAAATTATTTATCGCGAAAAGTTCATGAATGAGGAACAGTAGCATAAAAATCTGGGCAGCATGCTTTTAATTATAACTTGTTCAACTTTACTCCTCCAATTTTGATTTATATTGACTAAATTTGTAATTGAAAATATTTATTTTGATTTAGTGGGAGCCTGAGCACAACATAGATGCATGGGACATGGAGACACGTCTATGGCAAACCCAAGTGGTGTGGTGGTGGCAAACAGTCAATTACCATTACTTTTTTATATTAATAAGCTTCCAGTACTTTTATCAAAACTATAAAAAAAAAAACTTTTTGCACTTAAAATACATAGAAAATGTATGTGGTGAAATTTTTGCTGGATATTCTGTCGCAGTATATAGCACTGCAAATAACTCATATCAGGATTTTTTTTTTTTTAGATTAAAAACAATTAGAAAATGTTGTATTTAGTATATTATTTGACCTTGGAGTGGCATCTCGCTGGTTGATCCGCTTTGTTTATCATATCACTTTCTTCAATTTTCTTGTTCAGACGGATAGATCTTCTAAACCTCTTCGATCTCTTTTACATTTAATTTCGTTTTCATGTATTTGGATGGTTTAGAAAAAAAAATGAATAATCCGCAACTGCTTGACAAAATTAAATTCTTCTCTTTTTGAGAAAGCAAGAATGCTACCTTTGTTTTTTTTATTATCATAATTGGTGGTTTTTATCTCTTATTGTGTTCCGGATTTGATATGTAGCTTTTCTTTTTCACTTTGCTATGTATGTTTCGGAACTAACTGTTGAACCTTTTGTGTTCTGTCTTGGGACTCCTTGTACCAGATAGAATACTTGTTCATAGTAATATATTCAATATGGTTTGTTAAAAAATAAATTATTATTGATGTACTAAAAAAAAGTTATTGTATATATTATCATAAACTAATGGTATTTAATGAAAAAGTATTATATTTTATATCTACATTAAAAGATATATCTAGTTTTGAATATTTTAGCTCCTTATAAAGTTTCTTTTGTAATTAAGTAACTCCGGTCAATTTTCTATAAAATTTATGCCAATTTTTTTTTTGAGGGAAAAAATTTATGCCAATTTGACATCCTTACTGACATAGCACTCAAATTTCTTTTTTCTGTTTCTAAACGGTTGAGCTACTCAACCCTATATAATTGAGCACTCAAATCTCTTATTAAGTTTTCAAACTTTTTTGTATTTTTTCATAAGGACTATGCGAGTTGAGTGTCACATCAATAAATGATTTTGCGTCAGCTAAAATTTGAGGAAAATTGGGACGAGATTAACAAATCACATATGGAGAAAACATAAGGAACTAAAATCGTTGACACATAATTAAGTCTAAGTCTAAGTCTAAGTCACACCGGAAACAACTATATATTTTAAGGGTTTTGTAAAGACTTCAATTTTCATTAAAACAGCTATATATCTTAATAAAAAAATTATTCTTTAAAAAATATAAAGACTTCAATTTCAATGCAATAAATGGACAAACTTTCATAAAATATTACTACTTTGGATGCTTAAAGAGTGTCACAGTGACACTCGTTAACATTACCTATATTTTAAATAGTTTTTAGTTTTTTTCAAATTTTTATAACAAACAAATAATCTTTTTAAAGAGTTTACAAATGAAAAAGTGTATGTCTCTCTCTCACAATTGATTCAAACCTTTGTGATAGTTGATAAAACCAATTGAGAAATTGTTTAAAGAGATATTGATACTCAAAAGAGATCAATGTATAAAAATATTTTTATTTAATTATTCTAAACATTTAAGATCTCCCATGTAAATGAAATCGTTGATCATTTCTCATTAGAAATGAAGACGATCTCAAGTCTAACAAAATTATATAATCCATTCAAAATGAAATACAAGTGAAAAGGATTTAGTAAGGCAGATGTATTTAGTTCAAATTTTAAACCAAAAACATTTGAATTTTTAGATTGTTGTTAATATTTCTTTCATTTGAGAGAAAATACATAATATTATTATTATTTTGGCTAAAGAAAATAATGATGTTTTAGATTTATCTATTGACTTAATACTCACAAAGTGACCATGATTATCTGTTAATTATTTCTTCTTTGATCAGAAAGAAGAATGAACAATCAAGGTCAATTTGTTGAATATCAAATCACTCGACCAACACAAAATCTCATTATTTTTCTTAATCTAAATAATTCTATCATGTAATTGCTCTTGAATGAAATATTAAAAAGTCAAATGTATTTGGTTTAAAACTTGAGTTTAATACATCAACTTTTTTTTTTATCTCATTTACTTATATTTTATTCCAAATGATTATATATTATTAGGATTTAGATCTTCTTCATTACTATCGAGAAAATAATAGTGATTTCTTAAATGAGAAAAAATATAAATTTTTAAATTAACTGATCAAACAAGATTGATCCTGTCGATTTGGCTATAAAAACACTGTTATGAAGTATGAACCATTGATAAAATAGTAAGTTTTCAAATTCATTCGTTTTGTGTTTTTAAAGGACACAATTTAAATTTCAACTGAGATATTTATAAAATAACTATTAGTGTCACCGTTAAATAAAATAAATAATTTTAAAATTTTGCCATAATAAGAATTATTGGTCAGTCTCCTTAAGCATAACTCAGTTAGCAGACATACATTATTATATGTAGCGTTGAGGTTCAAACCACAGACACCCCCCACTTAGCCACTAAGCTTCTTGACAAAAAAAAAAGAATTATTGGTCAAAACACACAATCACGATAATTTTTTTTTGACAAAACACAATCACGATAAAAAAAAAATTGGGAAAACATGCTTATACCATTTCATTAATAATAAGAGTTTCAATACAATTGGGTATATCAAAATAAACGGCGGGACTAACTAAAGACGTGGCCTCTCTTGCAAGAGCATGAGCAACCACATTGGCTTGTTGCCTAACAAACTCCACCCTAGAGTTAGAAAAGAAAGTGCTGAACAAAGAACGACAGGAGGAAATAATACAGCCAAATTCGGACAAGTCATTCCTGGTAGAAAGGAAAGCATCAACTGTCAACTTAGAGTCTGTTTCAAAATCCACCGTTGTCAAACTGCATATCACTTAACCATTGCAAAGCGGAGTGCAGCCCTAAAGCTTCACCCACATCCACCGAAACAGTACAAGGGTATGTCATAGTCTTAGCCAGAACAAACGTACCTTCTACATCACAGACACAAATGCCAATACATGTACGGTTGCCGTGAGAAGAGAAGGCCGCGTCCATATTACATTTGTATCTTCCGGCCATGGGAGGCTGCCACGTGATTCGGTGTTGTTGAGAGGTGGAGGCGGTTGTTGGTTGATGATTCGATCTAGATGCAAGAACATCTGGGGCATTTGCCAGTTGCCAATTCGCAACCATGTTTATAGCACGATCGACAACCGTGGCACTTGTTTCTATTACATCATCCCAGACTCTGAAATTGCGGTGTTTCCATATGCTCCATATTACAGATGACAGACGTTGTGTTAAGTCAACAGACAAACTCTCCAACAGGTAAAATATAGCTTATGTAGCTGAGGCTGTAGTAGAAAGGGTGTGTTACACAGAACCCCAAAGACCTGTTCTATTCCAAACCTGTATAGCAAAAAGACAAGCAAAGAAAACATGCATAAGATCCTCGTGATTGAAGGCACAACTAGCACAATTAGTGGGGCAAGTAACACCTTTATCCAACAAACGGACACGAGCCAGTAAACAACCACGACACATGCGCCAAATTAAATTCTTGACTTTCGGTGGGACTTTTAGATTCCAAATACCAGCCCAATACCTCGGGCGCCAGTTATAAGAGGATTCAATAAGTTCATATACACATAACATGTAAGCACTACGAACAGAGTAATGTCCATGCCTTTCTGCTTTCCAAATAATTCTATGCTCGTCAACCCTAGAAATAAGTGGCGTATGCAGTATTTTGTTTGCTATATCATCACTAAAAACTTGTCGAACCACTTGTTCATTCCAGCTTTTATCATATAAATTCATCAAGCTATTAACAGTAAAATTATGAACAAAATGAGCACCTGGAATATCACTACCGATAAACTCCCCATTTGGCAACCATGGTTCATTTAGGATAGGAATAGTCGTGCCTGAACCTATACTCCATCTAGCACCCACACACACAATAAATCTAGCATGCATGATGCTACGTCAAACATAGCTGGGGTTGTGCCCAATAGTGGCCGTGAGATAGGAGCTAGACGGGAAGTAGCGAGCTTTAAAAATTCGAGCAACCAGAGAGTCTGGTTCAGTAATAAATTTCCATCCCTGTTTACCCAACATAGTTAAATTAAAATCAGAGAGGTCCTTAAAACTCATACCTCCGTGAATCTTTGGTGCTGAAAGCCTCTCCCAATTCATCCAATGAATTCCTCTTTGTGTTGTTTTACGGTTGCCCCACCAAAAGAAGTTCATCATCTTTTCGATGGAATCGAGTAAGGTATTAGGAATCCGAAAGATACTCATCACATAAGAAGTAATAGCCTGCAAAACAGATTTTATCATTACCTCACGACCTACTTTGGAAAGACACTTACCACTCCATGAGTTGATTTTCTGCCAAACACGATCCTTGATGTAAGCGAAAGTAGCATTTCGATCTTGGCCTATTATAGAAGGTAAGCCAAAATATTTACCTGTGACCAACACCACTTGGACGCCTAAAATATCTGTAATATTAGCTTTGAGGTCATCGGGAACATTACAGCTGCAATATATTTCGGATTTTGGTAAACCTATCGCTTGACCAGAAGCTAACTCATAAGTGGATAAAATATTTTTCATAACATGTACTTGATCCTTATTAGCTTTGAAAAAAAGGAAGCAATCATCAACGAACAAAAGATGGGAAACCGACGGTACTTGGTGACAAACCTTTGTACCCGTGAGGACACCTCTTGTCTTAGCATCTCTGATAAGCGAAGATTAACCTTCTGCACAAATAATAAACAAGTATGGAGAGAGAAGATCCCCTTGACGGAGACCCTGCCCTGGAATAATAGGACCGACCTATGTACCATTTACAAGCACTGAATAATCCATTGACATCTAGTGAATCCAACGGTTGTGGAAACCCATCTTATCCAAAACAGCCCTCAAATGATTCCAATCCATGCAATCATAGGCTTTGCTAATATCAAGTTTTAAAGCAACATACCTATCTTCCCCTCGCGTCTTGGCTTTCATAAAGTGTAATACCTCAATTGCCACCATAGCATTGTCTAGAATGGAGCGTCCCGGAACAAAATCGGATTGATTGTCAGAGATGCATTTAGGCAGCACAGTCTTCAACCTGTTTGCTAACACTTTTGAGATGATTTTGTATAACACGTTACAAAGTGCTATAGGCCGTCAATCCATCATGCTAACCTGCGTAGATCCTTTTGGAATAAGGGCAATGTTAGTAATATTCAAATCAGGGGGAAATTGTCCCGTATCTAACCAACCACAACATTCTTTAAAAATATCATCACTACATAAACTCCAAAAGTGCTAGTCAAAACCCGGATTGTAGCCATCAGGGCCTGAACACTTGTCTGGATGCATAGAGAAAATAGCACCCTTGAACTCGACCTTAGTGAAAGGGGTCGTGAGCATGTAACTGTCATTATCAGAAACAGACAGATTAATAACATCAATAACGGAAGAGAAATCACTATTTTGTTGTTGAAAAATATTTACAAAATATTGCCTTGCCATATCTTGCATATCCTGCTCATTAGTAAATTTATTACCAGCATCATCTTCAAGAAAGGTTATACGATTTACCTTCTTTCGAGCCGTAGCCGAAGCGGGAAAAAACTTGGTATTTCGGTCGCCATCCTTATACCAATGAGTTTTTGCGCGTTGACACCAATAGGCATCATCTTGGGACAGCAGCCGTTGCATTCTTTTCCTTAGCTCGAACATGCGAACTTGGTCCTCACCAGAAGATCCTAACTGAGTTTCCTGCAATTGTTTAGGACAATCTTCAATGTCAGTTTTTAATTTGTGGAAATGTGATTTTCTCCAAACAGACATGTCTTCCGCGCAAGAGGAAAGCTTCGGAATAATAGTATGACTAGAATATTCCTGCCAAGAATTAGTAACAAGATCCTTAAAACCCGGTTCAAGATGCCACGCATTTTCGTAACGAAAATGGCGTTTAGAAACATAAGGTCGAGGAGTAGGAGCAACATTTACATATATGGGATAATGATCAGAAGCAGGTGCTGCCAGAGTTTCAATAGTAGCATTCGGAAAGATATTAAACCACTTATTGTTAGCAAGTGCACGATCTAACCTTTCTTCGACGGCACGCGGAGTGCCTAGACTTTTGAACCAAGTAAACGGATAACCTTCAATTGGAACATCAGACAAACCTGAATCAATAACAGTTTGACGAAACCGTTGATAAGCCACGGAGATCTAGTGGTGTGCCCCCTTTTTTCACTCGCATCAAGGATATCGTTAAAATCGCCAAAGATACACCAAGGACCTGTATATTGATTAGAAAGTTGTCAAAGAAAATTCCAGGCAGCAGTTCTACGACCTCCATTAGGATAGCCATAATAGCCGGTAAGTCTCCAAGTGCCAAGAACAATATCATTAATCTCAACAGTAATATGATTACTTGAAAAATCAACAAGTTGACAATGTAAAGAGTTGCGCCAAAGTAAAGCAAGACCCCCATCTCTACCGGTGCGGTCTACAGGAAAACAACAATCGTAACCAAGCAAAAAACGAAGTTCTTCAATTTTATTTCGGTGAGCTAGAGTCTCACTTAAGAATAAGAGGTCCGGATTGAAGTGTCGGACTAGGTATTTAAAGTCGGGTATTGTGCTCGGGCTACTTACACCCCGACAATTCCACGCCACTAGACTCATTTACCTTGACATGATTAGACTTAAGAGGCATTCTAGTATTTCACTAATATCAACAAGACCTATGTCATTCCCACAAATTCCAATAACCTCCATCACCATAGAGGCTGCACCTGTGGCAGCAAAGGTAATAATAGCTAATGGTAATAAAATCCACTATTAATATATGTGTGCCACAAGAAAAGTAATGAAACAAGGAAGACAGGAATAAAAGCACGTGCACCTTTGTCTCTAAAAGACCAATCCTCACTGCTAAAATTATTAATTGAGTATCAAAATATTATTAAAGAACCAAACCTCTCCGGCAAGAGGATGGCAGAAGCAAGAACACCCGAACAGCCCATCAAAACAATCACAAGCTAGGTGGTAGATACAACCAGCGAGCACCCAAAAAGACAACTCAAATGTAATAACAATTGCAATTAAAGGAAGCGGCACCTTAAAATTTGCGATCAAGCACATCTACAAAAACGACAATTGGATTCACCCATGAAAGCGGCAATTGGATTCAATCAAAAGATGATGGGAAACTAAGGTAGGAAAAGGCACAAGGCAGATCAATAAGTCCAGGGGAGAAAATTCTCACCAAACGACAGCAAAATCTCACAAGGGTAGCGGCGGCACAAACCCTAGGAGCAGGTAACAACCAACGTTAATTGATGAAAAAGGAGGCCGAAACAGCTTAGACTCCGGCGGCGGTTACGGTGGATTTAGACTGACGGAGACATGAGATGGCGGCCATCAATGAACATGGTATCAGACTAATATATTTTTAAAGTGTGATAAGTGCAACTAATATATTTTTTCGCTAATACATTAAATTTTCAATTTCTATTTTTTTTTTCTCTTTCAAAAATTGAAACTCCTAGAATTGACCACTTAGAATCTAAAAACGGGAAATAACAAATAATTTGACTGTTAGCTATTCAGTATATAGAGAATACACGGCCTCTATAGAGAAGAAAAAGAGAGAAGGGAGACCAAATATATAAAAAAGAGAAAAAGCAAATTAAATTAAAATCACCACTATTACACAACGAATGCAATAAAATATGTACAAAATTAAACCCAATTGAAAAAGAAAATCAAGGTCCCGTAAGTATAATATATGATATGCCAGAACACTATTTTGAATCTACAATTTTTTACCTAAACTCTTTGAAACCCCAAGTAATATTAAAAAGTAATAATATTTTGGGTTTTCTTTCAGTTTTATTCTTCATACAAGTTATATTTTTACAATTATTTTTTTAAATCAACCATTTTAAGTTCTACATATAACAAATTAACTCAACGTTTAAAATAGGAACAGAACCAATCATCACAACGATGATGTAAAAGGTCAAACAAGTTGTGGCAGCTCTGAAGACTAACTACCTCATCTAGGGTTTTGGGTGGTACAGCCGTGAAGGTTGAACGCACCACCATCAGATTTTATATTTTGAACTTAGAATTTGAATTTGTGAGGCGGGATGGATAGTAGAGGCCACCAAGAGTGTTCTATAGAGAGAAGGGAGCGTTCTAGAGAGGAAGGGTCCTCGTAATCTATTTTGGGGCGCTAATATTAGGAATTAGGATTTCGTAATTAATATAATAAAATAAAATATAACTTTTGATTAAAAATAAAAGTTCATACTAATACTATTTTTGATTGAAATTACATTTTTTAATTTTCAACTTATTTTTCTGAAAATTTTGAAAGACTATGTTTGTAGACATATATATGTCTACAAACATTTGAAAAGATACAATTATCAAACATAAAACTCTCAAATGTATGTACAACAACAATAGCCTGTGTCTCTCAAACAATTGCCAGTTTTAGCCTTTTTCTCCAGATAGCAATATTCAACACACAAAACTGGGTCGCTTGGACATGCACCCATAATAAAGCAACCATCTGAATTAATTGAATCTGCAATTGTTTCAATCAATTAAACCCCATTAGATTTAGAAATTAGAAATACAAGACATTGGCATTTCAAATCTATTATATACATATTTTCAAAAAATCATGGTTCCAAAAACTCAAAAATAAAAATAAAATACAGAGTCATTTCATTGAAAACACAACAAAATTAGTTAAGCAACTAGTTTTTTTACCTGCAAACACGACTGAAGCAATGCACACAATTGCAAATATGAAAATGAGTTGATTGATGTGGATTGCCGTTACTTTTTGATACGTTGACAAGTAACACCTTAGAATATACTATTATTTTGTTGATAGATTTAGAAGTAACACTTTACAATAGGCTATTTAAGAACACCGCTGAAGTTAATGTAATGAATTAAAAACAAACAAAAAAAAAGGTCAGGATCTTATTGGTTTAAATATGATTTTCGTCTCTGTAATTTGGGCGAGTTTTGGTTTTCGTTCCTGTAAAAAAAAAATTGAAAAACGTCTCTGGCCCCACCAAAATGCTGAAGTGGCATGGCTTTGGCCACGTGGCAGTTGCTGACTGTGCAACTGTTGCCACGTGGCACTGACGTGACATGCCACATAATATTAAATTTTAAAAAACATTTTTAGAATTCTGAAAAATTGTTTTTTGAAATTAAAAAATCTGAAAATAAATTTTAAAAAAAAATCATAAATTTTTTTTAAATATGAAAAAAAATGGAAAATTATTTAAAATATGAATACAAATTTTTGAAAATTAAAATATGGAAATTAATTTTTTTTAAAATTACATCATCTGAAAATTTATAACTTTCGAAAATAAATTAATATTTATAATTTTTGAAAATTTTTAATATTCAGAAATTTCAGATTATATAATATTCAAAAAAATTTTTTTTTAAAGTTATCCAATAAATAAAAATCAGAAAATTATTTTAATATTTTAAATTGTTTTTTATATTTTTAAAATTTATTTTCATATTTTTTAATTTTAAAAACATTTCTTAGAATTTTAAATATGTTTTTTAAAATTTAATATTATCTGGCATGCCACGTTAGCTCCACGTGGCAAAAGTTGCACAGTCAACAACTGCCACTTCAGCTGAATAGTGGGGTTAGGGACATTTTTCAAACAAAAAAATAATTTGTAGGGACGAAAACCAAAACTCGCCCAAATTACGCCCAAATTACAGGGACGAAAATCATATTTAAGCCTAAAATATATATTTGACCACAACATTGTATTTATGTTTGAATACTTTTTCTTGCATAGTTTTCTCGGTTGTATTAATTATTTATAGCTAAAAAAATGTCCATCGTATTCCTAAATACATGTGCAGTCAACCATTGTACATATATTGTTGAACCAAAATAGATTTTAGGGTTAATATGTCTTTACCCTCCTGTAAATTGGGCGTGTTTCGGTTTAGATTTCAACCCTATAATATGAAGATTCTCCACAAAACACCCCTGACCCCATCCAGACGCTGACGTGGCACGCCACTGTGTAATTATTTTTATTTTTATTTTTTTTAAAACCTGACACGTGTGTAATTGACACTGACGTGGCATGCCGCTGTGTAATTATTTTAATTTTAATTTTTTAAAACCTGAAAATTAATTTTAAAAAATTTAAAAATAAGGAAAAAATAATTTTTTTTAAAAAAACGAAAAAATTTGGATTAAAAATTCAGAAAAAAATTAATATTTTTTTACCAAAACATTAAAAAAATTAGCTTATATTATTTTTTTCGAATGTTTTTAAAATTTAATTTAATTTGGATTTTTTTAAATTTTTTTCAAAATACAATAAGTTTAGAAATTTTTTTATTTTAAATATAATTTTTTGAGAAATATATATATAAAGAAAAAAACCCCTTTCAGCTTTTTTGGACTGGCTAATACATATAACACATGTAACAAATAGATAAGAATAAATTTAAATATTAAAAAAATTTCCAGATTTTTTTTATCCTCAATTTTTAAATATTAAAAAATATTATCAAATCTGAAACACGTAGTAAAAAAAAAATTGGAATAAAATTTTCAAAAAAAAATCTGAATTTTCCTAAATTTGTATCCAGATTTTTAAAAATAAAAATATTTTCCAG
>Ga0228711_1002012_pt1 | contig 30831 bp, 19 predicted proteins | sample MedpolnodulmetaG_2_FD_177996 | JGI IMG/M metagenome (GOLD analysis project Ga0228711, IMG submission 177996) | Root nodule microbial communities from Medicago polymorpha collected in Santa Monica, California, United States - brown nodules | ecosystem: Host-associated > Plants > Roots > Nodule... | reverse complement strand
TTTACAAAGTTTGTACAAAAATGTTTAAAATTTATTTTTGATGCTAGACATTATTTAAACATATTAAAAATATTATTTATAAAAAAATTTATAGGAGTATTTTATAGTACTTTTTTTATAAAAAAAATGTAATTTTTAATACGGGCTGGCCCGTTTAGCCCGCGGCCCGTATAGGGCCGGGCTCGGGTAGCATATTTTAAGCCCGTTTTTCAACCGGGCTTTTTGGCCCGGCTCGATAAAGCCCGAAGCCCGTTAGAGCCGGGCCTAAACGGGCCGGACCGCCCGCTTTGACAGCTATAGTTGTGGAGGCATAACTTTTGTGGTGGTTACTTCGTGAGAGGTGCGTATAATTTGCTCACAATTCAGGACTCTCATGGTGTGGAAGCCACTTCAGACTTAATTTGGCACAAATAGGTCCCCTTGTAGGTCTCTATTTTGGATAGGAAGCTCTTTCACAACCGATTATCGACTAAGGACAATTTGGTAACGCGTAACATCATTTCTCATGACTCTCTACTTTGTGTGACTGGATGCGGTGGATTGGAAACAACTCATCACTTGTTCCTTTCTTGCCTCGTTTTTACCCCTCTGTGGTGTATGGTTAGATCTTGGATTGGAATATCTTTAGCCGATCCAGATGTGCTACAAAATCATCTTGTTCAGTTTATTCATTCTTCTGGAGGATTGTGAGCTCGTCGTGCTTTCTTACAGCTTATTTGGTTATGTTGTATTTGGGTTACGTGGAACGACAGAAACAATAGAGTTTTCAAGGCTAAGGAAGGTACAATTCACTAGATAAAGTCAAATTACATTCGTTTTGGTGGTTGAAAGCTTATAATGTCAATCTTGGTTTAAACACTCATATGTGGTGGTCGAACCCTTTTATTTGTATTAGCACCAATTAAGTCCTTTTCTTTCTTCTATTTTTGGTTATTAACTGGCAGTAAACTTTTTGATGGTCATACCCACCATCAGTGGCATCGTGGTGTATCTCATCCTGAAAATTTAGGTACTCCACCTGGGTCGGGTCAACCACCTATGACTGTTCAGGTTGTGTAGCCTGAGAAGTCCTTGAACCATCTGCCCTCCCTTTACCTCTTCTCCTCTTTGCCTCTCCCGCCGGTGCACGCCTAGCACCAATCATCTTAGATGGATCAATCGGCTGCCCATGGTGCTGATAAGACATATCTACACAAAAATTTAAAAAATTAACATCATTCAACTTATACATTCAACCACTTTATCAAACACATTAAACCTAAACATAACTTAAACTTTCACATTCAACCACTTTATCAAACATTCACATTCAACCTAAACATTATCAAACACACTATCATTCACATTCGAACGTAAATAATCGAATGCATTATCAAAAACATTCAGCCTAAACCTAACCTAAACTAAACATAAACATTCACATATGGTGAAAATCAAAACCACATTCAACCTAATTCAATATACACTTTATCAAACTACAATTAACATCATTTCCATAACCTAAACTAACTCAATAATCAATATAATTCTCATTGGGGCATTTTATCAAACACTTTGTGTGCAAAGTATTAAACATACTCAAAATGTGTTCTTTTGCCACAATTCAAAACCACATTATACTCTAACATCATTCAAACATCAATTAAAGCAACTCGATTCATTTATAAACTACATGCAATCATCAAAATTTCAATTCCTACATCAATCCTAACCACATGCAAACTACTCAATTTTTTTTTTTTTTTTTTATAAAAAAACCACACAACCTAAACATTATGATTAAAAATGAGTCAAGGTACTTACTTGTGATTAAATAGAGATGATTCACTTGATTTTGCTAAAAAACAACGAATTGAAGGAGTTGGATATGCTTTTGGAAGTTTTTTGAACAAGTCAAGGAAACTAGAAAACTGAATTTCTGTTTCTGTATATGTTCAGGATGCATCGGAAGTTAAATGCCGATGGAAACAACAATAGTTAACTGCCGAAGTTTTCCTCGGTAGTTAACTGCCGTCGGTTCTATTTTCCTCGACAGTTAACTATCGAGGGGTAATGTCGTCTTTTATATGTATTTTTCAGCCTTATAACATGTGTATACAACAATTTTGAAAGACCTAACTTAAAGGCCCAACTAAAAACCATTCAAAGGAAAGACAAACTAACATAATTAAATATCTAAATAACTTATTTACGTCTAATTGCACTCTCAAACATTAACTTTTATAGATAATGTTCTAATATTTGAATTTTATATATTACTAGAGGAAAAACAGACAGTCTTCGTGAGCTTAACTCAGTTGGTATGGACAATGCATAAAATATGCAAGGTCCGAGGTTCGAACCCCGACCACCACCAAAAAAGAGGAAAAACAGACATTCACGTGCCCGTTTTTCCACTCTTTGTAGATGCTACCAAATCCCCCAGTACTCCTTCCATACGCCTCGACTCCATTCATCCTTGACAATTCTACTTCTTCCTACTAATCTAAAGTGATTCTTGAAATAATCAATTTTTTCATGAAACCTCACTTTGGTAAAGAATTTTGGTTTATATTCATGGTATCATTTAAGGACAACCACAAAGTTTTTTTATGTGATCTCTTATTTTTATTTTGTAAATCAAACACACTCATCATTAATCAATTTATCATTTCCTTTATTATAAAAGAAATATTTTAAAAGCAACTTTTAAAATATCTATCAATCTTAGTCAGATACTTTTCTCTATAAACTTATCTTTAAAAACACAAACTTTTTAAATTTGAAATCAAAACATGCAACATTATTATATATATTACATCTGAAATTTAAATAAGTACACATATAATAGACACAGTACACCTGGTAAAATAGACATCATACTGATAATTTATTCAAAACCCGCAGTTTGATTGAAGTTATTAAAAGCCGGAAAAAGGATGCTAGAAGTTATTAAATTTATTCTTGAAATAATCAACTTTTTCGTGAAATATAATGAAACCTCACTTTGCTAAAGAAATTTGGTTTATAATCATGGCATTAGTTAAGGTGAATCGGACTCAGCCATCTCGAGCAACGGGATTAGAAAAGGTAGCTCATAGGAGGAGGCGATTAAGATTGTTAGCCAGAGCCATCGTGTCCACTAGCGCTCCTGTCCAAAGCGAAGAGAAGGCGAAAAAGTGCCGCCATCGGATCGAGCACATAGGGTGCGAGCCCGAAGTCAATTAATTATCTTTGGCTAAAAGCAATCTTCCTGTTTTGTGTAGAAAAATTTCTGATTTGAATTCTTTTTAAAATCTCGTTTATTTCTTGTTAATTTCTCATATATGCTAGGACAACCACAAAATTTAACCTTAATATAAGTATTTGAACAAATTAGCGTTGTATCATGAAAGTGAGCTTGCTTTCTTACAAAATATTGAGATTTTTTTCCTATTTTTTGTTGGATCACTTGATGACATGAAAATTTGCCTAACAAATCTAACAGAAATCAGATTTTCTGCAAAAACAAAATCACACCAACAATATTTTGCAAATCAAACACACTCATCGTTGATCAATTTATCTATTCCTTTAGCACAAAAGTAATTGTTTTAGAAAACTTTTAAAGTAACTATCATTTTTTGTCGAATACTTTTCATATAAGTTTATCTTTAACAACACAAACTTTTAAAATTGTAATTTGAAAATGTACAACATGAATATATTTATTACAATTGAAATTTAGATAAGTTCAGATAAAATAGATACAATACACATGATAAAACATATATTATACAATACATCTTAATCTTAATAATATACAAACATGAAGCATGTTTTAGACCTCCAATCCAATGTGTCACAATTCTAAGGCCCCAATGCCAAATCATTACTTCTTAAAAGCTCATTTTATCATCAAGAATAGTAATAGGGACCACAAAACTATAACAATTTCAAATTACACAATAAAAAAGAACATCAAAATTCAATTTAGAACATAAAAATTTGAATGTATTAATTTCCCTCTAAGAAATGTCATTTTCAGGTGTATTATTAAGTAAAAAAAACAAATTTTCAATTTGACTTGAGGCCCAATAATGTTAAGTCCAACACTCAAACCCAACACTATTTCAGCTTTTTTTTAAAAAACATTAAATGCAAAAAACATAAAGGAAATGTTTCCCTGTTCTCACGCTCAAAAGCAAATCACCCAACCTGATTGCAAGCTATGAGACAAACAAGTTGTCTGTACCACCCATCTCTTTTTTGAACCATCAGCAAGGAAAATGACTTTTAACACAAGTCAAATTCAAATTCAAATTCAAATTCAAATTCAATTGAATTCACTCTCTCTTTCTTCTCATTCTCACGTTCGCTCTCTCTCATCAATCAAAGAATGAGAGAAATCTTCATTCATCCTTTCACTCCCATTTCCCTCTCCAAGTCTCTTCTATCTGAATCACAGAACTACAACTCAACCCTTCTCCCTCTCTCCCAAATTCGCTCATTGTAATCAAACGCTACCACTGTCGATGACATTTTCCCTAAATAAATACCGTGATGATATTTAATTTCAGTGTTGTTAATGAATGTTATGTTAATTGAACTTAATTTTTTTGTAATTTGATTAAAATTTAACTTTTATGTATAATGTTCTAATGTTTGAAGTTTATTTATTATACAATTTGTTAAAACAATTGTTGGTTTCTTTTACTTAATCTTTTTAGTGGTTACAACCATTTCAATCCAACTTAATGTGTTATCACCCTTGCTTAAAATTAAATACAAGAAAAAGAAAGTTGAAACAAAGCAATTTGGATCAATTGTTTAATAAGCTCAACCAAGGACGAATTATTCAGGAGAACCTGAGTTCTTTTCTTGGACGGAATAATTCTTGACCAGACTTTACTTGCCTCTTGGCCGAACTCCGGATTACCAGAGGCCTTTTTTCCTTGAGAATCGGACGATTAACACCAAAAACAATAAATAAATAAATAAATAAATAAATATATAAAGTTGCATAATTTACAATAACTACAATAGACAATAAACAATTGAATCTCCAACAATATTAAAAAGGATTCAAGCGTGAATAAAAAAGAGCTACTATAAAAAAATTGAAAAGTTTAATCTATAAAGAAAAAAAGAACTACCATGATTACTTGTTATGTAAGTTTGAATTAGTGTAATTATGAACTTGTGTAATTGTAAACTTGTGTAAGTATGAATTTGTATAATTGTGAACGTGAGTAATTATGAACTTGTGTAAGTATGAATTTGGATAATTATGAACATTGTAATTGTAAACTTATGTCTTATACGATACGATTTTATCTAGTATTTATGTGAGGGTCTACTATTTTTGTAGATATTATTATAGACGGCATGGTTCGATAACTCAATGTTTGGTAAGTACCAATTTAAGGGTTTGATAGTAGAGGTTATTAAAATTGAGATTTCAGGCAATATATGTTAGAACCTTGGGTAACTTCAAGTGGGAAATTCCATAGTGGATTAGGTCAAATATGTTATGAGAAGTGATAAAAGCAAATGAGCATGACATTGATTTTACTACTGCATAAGTGATGTGTTGATGAATATTGACTGGACTACAATATATGCAAACTCTTGGGACATTCTTTTTTTTTGTTGTTGTTGAGGGGATTATTCTTATTCTTGTGTTATGGTTAAAGTTAATGTGTAAATGTGTATTTATTTGACAATGCATATCATGTGTATGATATAATACTTAAGCATCAAGCATGTTCGGGTCCAGAATGACCCCGACAATAAAAATTGAGCACCTGATATAAAAAAAATTGGTCTTTAGACAACTTGGATTTCTCTCAGGCACCTTGGTGTCTCCCAAAACACCGAGTATTTTAAGATGGAAATATTTGGTGTAAGTATACATTTTCTAAGTTATAGTATAAAAAGATATTGAACAGGGACTGGAGAGTTATAGCTCTTTATAGTTTTTTAGTAGAAATCTTGTTTGCAAGAAAATAAAATAAATCATTTGTCACAACAATAAAATAAAAGTTCAATATTTGGGAAAACTGTTAAAGGACTTAGAAATTCTCAAAGTTAAAAGTGTGGTTTAACAAATATTATATTCAGTTATGACAGAGCTTTACTGCGATCTACAAAGCTATAGCTTTTTATGACTTCCTGGTGGCCACTAGTAGTGTTGTGCACTCAACCTTCATGTTAAACACGTGAAGGCGTCCGCTAGGAGTACAATCACATAACGTAATATGCAACATTGCTAGGTTAGGTTATCAATATTTCCCACCAAAGTGTTATTTTGTTAAGCCTTTGGCTTATGACAAGAGTCCTAGTTAGAGCTTAGCGCTTAAAAGGCTCTTCCGAGATCTAGCACTAGTGCAAAGTAGTCTCTCTTGTTCGCTTCACCTCTCGATGCTTAGGGATTAACTCATATCAAACGAATATGTTCCATTCCCTTACCATGCCGAAAGGGGACTATATCATTGAAAGCAAAAGAGATAAAGTTTTACTTTCAAAGATTTTGAGTTGAATCAATTTGTTTGAAAGAAGTGTGAAGTTATAGCTTTATAAACCTTAAGCAACGAATATCATAACCTCACCATGTCTAAATCACAAGAAGGGGTTTAGCTCACGGTGAGCTGAACCTCATAGATGAAGATGAAATAAACCATAAATGAAAACCTGAAAAGCTAAATTAATAGATTGAATAGAGCGAGTACAAGTTTACAATCCATGAAGGAGAGTGGTGAGCTAAAAGCATCACCAAGTAATCCTATCTTCAATTCTCTAAAATCTAACACTCATGCTAACCCTAGCTGGAATTTGGCCTCTCAATTCACTATGCAAATTTTTGGACCCATGTCACTAACATGTGGTTGTCCTTTTATAGTACAAGGACAATCACTAGAAGCTGTACCCTTTGGTCATTTCCCTATGAGCTTACCTTATCTTATCCTACCTACTCCAGGCATATTCTCTTATATTACTCGTACTCCAATCATTGGCGCCAACTCACAATTCTTAATTCTTAAGCAATGGCCAGAAGTGGTACCATGGGTTCGTACTATTGTACGACCCGGCTAGCGATCCAGGATGATGCATCTTTCTATATCCTCAGCGAAGCATCCTTATCCACGCTGCAGATTCCCATATCTCCAATGCTAATTCTCATCATGTTTCACCAAACACCCACAACAAGCATTAGTAGTTCAAAATGATTAAATAACACTAGAAATTAACTAAAACGATAAAATCCAAAATAGTCACTGATTAGATGTTCTAGGTCATGCATTCACTCAGTTTCTTGTTCATTATGGGGGATAAGTGCAACATGATAACCAACTATTTTACCGGTTATCACACCTCCAAATTACACATTTACCCCATGCTACAATATATGGTTAATACGTCAAATAATTCATGTAATTTAGGCGAAGTCTAAAAATAACCTCTGTAAAAGAAAAAAAATGCAAATTCCACCCCTATAATTTTGGATTCTTCATATTTTATGCTCACTCTTTTAAAAACTATTTGAGGGAAGTTTGAAAACAATATATGTAAAAGGTAATAATATCTGAAAATAGCCTCCGCAAAGAATTAAATATGAAAAATCCAAAATTATTGGGGTGGAACTTATGCTTTATATTTTACTAGGGCTGTTTTCAGACCTCGCCCAAATTGCATAGGCTATTTTAGGTATTAACCCATTCATATATGATGTAAGATAACATTTAAGTGTGATTTAAGCTTTTCTAAAGATACAATAGGGATTTTGATTATATGCCTTTTAGGCGGGAAAGTCTATTAAAATGTTTGGTTAGGACTTATCACATTTTATTGTGAACTGGCATTTTGATTTTTTTTGAACCGTAAAGTAACAAATTTGTTAAATTGAGAACCAACATTTTTATTGAAATTATTAAAAGACGGAATAAATTACTGTTTATCCAGAGTCCTTCTCTTGTGCTTTTTTGATTAAAAATAAATCTCAAAATGACCGTTGTTTTGAGCCTCATTTTTTTAAAATGATCAGAAATGACGTCGCTTTGACTTCAGTCAAACTCAAATCCTTATTTTTCCTTCTTTCCCTTCTTGATACAACCCTTTTTCCTTCTTCTTTTCTTTTCTATATTCATAAAATAAAAATACATTCGCAGATGCTACCAAAACCCTTTGTTCCTTCTTCAATACGCCACTCCTCGATCACCCTTCACGTTTCTTCTTCTTATTATTCTTCTTCGAGGATGTCTGCTAATCCCTTGATTCCTTAATTGAGTTTTTATTTCTTTCAATTTATGTTTTTATGATTTGTTTCTGTTTCTGTTTTGTATATTTTGTGTTTGTTGTTTTCTCATTTTTCATTCCATGTTTGTTCTTAGTAGTTCTGAATTTTTTTTCTTCCAAATATCAATATAGAAGTCATGATATTATTTTTATACTTATTTACTTTTTGATTTTTTTTATTGATTTTGTTCTTAATAACCTTAGTTGTAGATATAGGGTACGTTTGATTTGCTAAAAAATGAAAGACATGACAGAACAACTTCAATTGTCCAATATTGATTTGTAAAACTGTTTCAGGGACAGGACAAACAAGAGGCAATGGACAGGACAAAAATTGAATTTTTTGTCCCTCACCAAACCACAACACAACTTTTTGTCTCACGTAGAAGTTGTCTAAAATATCAAAATAGCATATTGTCCGTGTCGCGGTGATTTTTGGATATCAAGCTATTAGTTAGTGTTGAATCGCAAATTGTGGACTCACCACCGATCTTTTATTTTTTCCAAGGAAAAGGGGAAAAGTTCGAAATAACTCTCTTTTTTAAGAGATCAAAGTTTCGGGGGTTGGTTGAACAAAGGGAAGGTATTAACACCCTAAATGTCTATGGTATTCCATAGGAACCACTTGTTTTTATTTATCTTGTACTAAATTGATTACTTGTAAATAAATGCCTAAGTGTGAAAAGGACTAAAGTGATGAATGAAAAGAAAGAAAAATGTTTTTGTTATTTTGTTGATTTGAAAAGACAAAGTCTTTTTGCCTACATACCCGAATGGGATCAAAATCATGTAGTTCGGGGTAAAAAGCCGGGTGATTTGTTTTGGTTGATTTTAAAGTTTGAAAAAAGTTTTTGAGAGGATAAGAGGCCGAAATGACATAGAAGAATAAAAATGTGATTCACTTGATTTTGAAAATGTTTTTAAGAGGATAAGAGGCCGAAATTGCATAGAAGGATAAAATGTGATTTAATTTATTTTAAAGTTTGAAAATGTCTAAATATGATTAAAGTTGATTGAAGTTTGATTTAAAAAAAAAGTAGGAGTCACTTGGTTTGAATTCCAAGGTTTGTTAATAAAAATATTTTTTGTGATTGTGCATATTTGAATGTTTTTGAAGATTGATTATTCTAACTAATGTGAGCTAATTAAAGGCTAAAAGTCTAGACGTAACGGAATAAAATAAAATGTGAGGGATTTTATAAAGATGTTTGATTTTGTTCTTGATTTAGGTCTTGACATAAAGCGGAATAAATAAATATGTGTCGGTGCAAGATTCTCATTTATATTTTTACCTTGTTCCTAAGTACATTCTAATGCCTCAATAATATAAATGACAAAAATAAAATGCATATGGTAATAAAATGAATAAATATGCTAAAAATAAAGAAAAAATAAAAATGCATGAAATGACTATGGTCCTAATAAGCATAAAATAAAACTAAATAAATAAAAGAACAAAAAAGTAAACTAACTACAAAAAAATGCAATAAAATAAACTAAACTAAACAAGTAAATAAACTAAGAAAGCCAAATATATGAAATAAAGAAAAATTGCAATAAAAATAAACTAAAAAAAACTACTAATGTTGCACACAAGTATGTGTGCTTAAAAGAAGAAAAACAGTAAAATAAATAATTAAAACAACTAAAAATTAATTAAAGGGTCTTGGAAAGAAAAAAAAGAGAAGAAATTTTAAAAGGAAAGGGGGGTGCAGAATCAAAACAGGGGGTACAACAATAAAACAAAAAGAAGAAAATGAAAAACAATGCTGGGCCTTGCAAATTTCGTATGGGCCAAAAGGAAACAGATCTGGATCGTTTGATCCAGATCTAATGGCTAAGGAAACGAAGGTGCACATCAAAGACAAAGCCAGACGCGCATGGAAAAACTCAGGGAACATCATAGGACCGTCAGATCCAAGATTTGACAACCCAGACCTGAGGGTGCATGGGAACACCGAACACTTTCGCGCACAGGAAAACCACAACTATAAATAGCATCAACATGCCAAAAAAAAACATTTCACAACAAAAAAACTTTCTTTCCCTTGGTTTTAGAGAGAGAAGCTTTGGCTTCTCTCTAAAATCAGAGGGTGGCCGACGCATTCCTCAGCCATCTTCTCCGGCGAAAAAAGAAGTCTGGCACGGTGGTCGGCGGCGGAGCCACCGTGCTGGAGGTAACTATACCCATTTTTAAATAAAAAATCGTAATCAAACCCTCTTCTTACTCCTACTCCTTCAGGTTTCAAACATGAGCTTAAAAAAGTGTTAAAAACTGAAACAAAACTTTTTGATCTGTAAAAAATGAGATGAACACAAACTACTTCTTCCTCCTTTCCTCTTTTGAAAACGTTTTGAGAAAATCCCTTTTAAAAAAGCTTAGATCTGAGTTTATTTTTTAAAAAAAAAGGAGAAAGAAGAACCACCTTTCCTCTTGATTCGAGTTTCAGTTTCAAATCGTGTTTGTTGCTTTTTGATGTTCGAAAATGGACTGGTACAACTTTGATTCCGTTCCGTTAATGTATGGTCATGGTGTGGTTACAACAGTTTTCGAAAATGGTGTTTGGGTATTTAAAGAAATTTTAAAATTGTGGTTGATGATGGAATTCTATTGTTGATTGCTTGTTGCTGTGAATTAGGGTTTATGTGATGGATTGTGAGGCTGCCGCGATTCTTCTTGGAATGTGTATGTGTGTGTGTAAAACTGTGCCAATGATTGACAGTGCTTTTATAGTGGAACAATTAGGGTTGAGGTGAGGTGGATTGGACCAGAATGCTCTTAAAGGGTATCCCATGCTATCGGCCTAAAATTGGACTAATTGACATTCTAATTAAAGATTGTGATAAGGAACAAAAAGACTAAAAACTCTTTAAAAAGAAAACAAAAATAAAAATAGAACAAATTAAAACAAGTAATAAAATAAAAAAAACTAATAAAAAGATAATAATAATAATAATAATAATAATAATAATAATAATAATAATAATAATAATAATAATAATAATTAATAAAAAACTTAAAACTGTCGCCTTCGGAACCAAAAATGAGGTATTTTAAAATGCCTCTGTCGAAATTTCGTCTGAAACGATGAAAATTCTCGGCTTTAAAAGACGAGTAAAATGAGTAAAAAATTGGGAAAAAATGGGGTATGACAGTCCGACAAAAATCGTATAAAACATAAAATTATTCAATACCATAAAAAAAATTATGTGTTGTTCTGCCATGTGTTGTGTTGTTCTGTCCAGTACTTCCTGTTTTGCAAACTGTTGTGAATTTGTTGAAAAATAACACCAATAAAAACTTAATGTGTGGCACAAATTAATCAAGCAACCAATATCAATGTGGGTGACAATTATAACCATAAGCAAAAGTTAAAAAAACAGCGAGAGAGTAGAAGAAAAAACACAAGAGAATTTGTTTACCTAGTTCGATCTAATACTGACATACTCTAGGGGAGAGACCAACTCTCCGTTCCACTATAATTTTTGAGTAACTTTACAAAAGATTACAAAGGGTTACAAGAATTACTCTTCAAACCTAATTCTACCCAAAATCCTGAATCTTTTCCCGTGACCAAGAGACTCAATCATAATAGTGTCACCAAGAGAAAACTCTACAAACCACAGTTTTGTTGTTGGCTTCTAAACCCTTGTTTGTCTACTTTTTACACCTTTTTCATCTGATACAATATCATTATTTATAGAGAAATAAAACCCTAAAAAATTATAACAAATCTCACGCTGAAAATACGTTTTTATTTTTCTCCTTCAGCGTATAATCGGGCCTCGATTTTTTACGAGATAGAACCTCCATAACTGCATCCAAAATTGTGACCCAATTTTTTCAAATCGGGGCCGATTTTGGCGGATTCTGAAACATCAATTTTGATTCAAAAACAACACAAACCAAAGGCACCCATATACTATGACATTTTGTAGTTACCATGCTGTATTTATTTTTGCCAACAATATGGGGGGTATACTCAATTAAGAGTTAGGACTAGTAAGAAATGGTTCCAGTACAAATTGACTACACAACTATTTTTTCAGTGCCATATTTGATTATGGAGAAATATACCTCAATGGCTACAATGATATTAAAAAAAAAATACTATGATGTTTAATTTTAGTGTCGTTAATGAATGTTATGTTAATTGAACTTAATTTTTATGTAATTTAATTTGGATTTAACTTTTATGTATAATGTTTTAATGTCTGAATTTTATATATTACTAGCAGTGGGGGATCTCCTTGGAGACCCACAAGTGCCACTGCATCCCCAAGTTTTCAATAATTATCATATTTGACATGTTATTTCACATATCAGTGGCAGATCTCCCTGGAAAGTCACCCCTGAATTCTTCATGTGGCCGTGGGTTAGATCCTTCTGTTCCCTTTTTTCATGTTTCTATTGCATTAATAGCATTTTATTAAAAAAATGTTTCTATGGGAACTTGCCAACCTACATGTAGTATTCAAGAAAATGAACCACCACACCTATTCACAATTTTGATAGTTTCTTGAAATTGTTTAATATATAATTTTCAAATATTTGGCACCTCCAACAAAAAAATTCAAGATCCGCCACTGATTACTAGTAGAAAGACGGACACTCATGTTCCCATTTTCCGCTCTTTGTAGATGCTACCAAAGCCCCCCGTACCTCCTTCCATACGCCTCTACTCCATTCATCCTTCACAATTCTACTTCTTCAAGGTTGTCTAATAATCTAAAGTGATTCTTGTAATAATCAAATTTTTCATGAAATGTAATGAAATATCACTTTGGTAAAGAATTTTGGTTTATATTCATGGCATCAGTTAAGGACGGCCACAAAATTTAACCTCAATAGAAGTATTTGAACAAAGTAGTGTTGCATCATGAAAGTAAGCTTGATTTCTTACAAAATATTGAGCTTTTTTTTTGCTATTTTTCATTGGACCACTTGATGATATGAAATTTTGCCTAACATATCTAACAGAAATCAGATTTTCTGCAAAAACAAAATCACACCAAAAATATTTTGCAAATCAAACACACTCATCTATTCCTTTAGCACAAAAGTAATTGTTTTAGAAAGCTTTTAAAGTAACTATCAATCTTTGTCGGATACTTTTCTTATAAGTTTATCTTTAACAACACAAACTTTTTAAATTTTAATTTGAAAACATACAACATGAATGTATTTATTACAACTGAAATTTATATAAGTTCAGATAAAATAGATACAATACACATGATAAAATGGATATTATACAAGGGATAATTTGACCGTTGAGACTACCAAATAGATAAAAGGACATGCAGACACACTACCAACATGAAATTTTGTCTATAATCAGAAATTCCAAAAGTTATGATTGGCTGCAAGTCCAGTAGAAGCTGGTGACAAATCTTGATTCACAGACCACCTTTGAAACATGTCATTTCCATATACCACAGATGAGATATCAGCATCAGCATCAAAGTCTCTCCCAAAAGAAAACTCTTGGGAGAAGAAAAGGTTTGATGAATTTCCGACCATTGAGGTTTGGTTGGAACCAGCAGTTGTTGCTTCAGTTAAAGGGTAGACATCCATTTGTTTTGAAGAGGATGAAATGTTCAAGTTATTGGTTTCATTATTATGAACAATGTTTTCATCTTGTGTTTCCGGTTTCTCTGTTTGATTTGGATTGAAGAATGAATTGAACACATTTGAGAAATCAGAAATAATGGTTTGGTCTTCACTAATGTATGGAGAAGAATCAAACAATGGAGGCATTAAAGATGCATTAGTATTTGAAGGTCCTTCTCTATGGGAGTTAGACCTTCCAAGTTTTGAGCCATCCATTTTCTTTCCACAATTACGCTTCTCAAAGACTCTAGTGAGAACCCATTCACTCTACAAAAAAAAAGGTTAACACATTAATATTAAATAAAAAAACATTATTTAAAAAAACTATGAATATTTAGTTTTTATTCATTTATTAAAGGTTTTTTAAAATAAAATACTATTTTATAGAATATTATATATGTTTTAAACAAAAAGTTGTTTCCAGTAGTTTCTCTATAATTTATATTTTACAATTGATTTTTTTATAAAAGTTACTTTTATTATGGTAATAAAACATAAAATAGTTTGCATTATTTACAAAAAGGAAATTAAACTCTTAATTACATCTATCAAAATCATTATTTTTATAATTTGTTACAAACAGATCTTAGTAAATGTTTGGATCGACGATAAGTTTGACAATGATAAAATGGTAACTTTGTTAAAATTTAAAAGTAATTTTTTTTCAAAATCACGGTAACATAACATAATTCTATCACATGCATGATCGATGTGAACATACACTAACAAATTTTTACCTGTAGTCAGAGAATAAATCATTGACAAAAACAAAGTAATAAAAAATATAGCAATATTACCATTCTATGCGTGGATAGGTTGTGCTCAGGAAAAAGGTTGTGCTTAGAGAGTGAGTTACCCTCCAATCGGTATTCATGCATGACCCAATTGCTTTTTTCACCTGTCGGAGCTCTTCCTATGTAGAAAACCAATGTTTTTTTCATCCCAATTAATGAATTTCCCTTGTAAATCTCTTTGTCTTTGCCTGTTGCTTTCCAATAGCCAGCATGAGTAGCTCTATTAGTCCTTTGACCAGTTGGGTATTTTCTGTCCCTCACACAGAAAAAATACCATTCTGTTTCTCCCATTTTAGCCATCTCTAAATAAACCAAAAAATAAGAAATCATAATTAAGTTATGGAACGTTGAAAGACATACATACATTAGACATGACACTGGCAAAATTAACACTCATAATCACTTTAAAAAATAAAATAATTAAATTTAACCACGTCTATTAGTGTCATGTTGGTGCAGATACCTAACACATTATGATGTGTCAGTGGTACATAGTAATTAAGAGAAAATATATAACCCCCCTTTAATTTGAGCAAATTTTGGTTCACCCCCTGGTAATTTGAGCAAATTTCGGATTACTACTCTGTCATATCATTGATTTTATATAGTCAGATGGCCTAGGTGGTATTTTGAATCCCGAAAATGACATATATTACAGTGGGGTAAAGCACTATTAAATCTATAATAATATATAATAACAACTAATATTTGCCTATAAAAAACATTAGATTCACCTGGTAAATCCCATGGTTCACACTTATTCATATCAACTTCAGCAATAGCTATAGCACAGAAGCTATTGTCATCAACCTTCTTGACAAGGTATTGATTTATAAGCTCTTCATCGGTCGGAAAGAATCGAAAACCAGCATCAAATTTGACCTTTTCATTTTCCAATTTTTGATTGGAAACATTCTCATTTGATCCCATCCTGCACTAAAGTCCTCTGTATCATCAAAGAAGCAAGTTAAGAACTAAGTTGAATAAAAACAAGCATAAAAAATTTAATTCTGCAAGTCTTGATAAAATGAATGACTGATATCAACCTATTAAAGCTTGAAGATGAAGGGAGGTGTGACGATAAAAAATAAAAAAACTTTGGTTGAATGATGTAAAGAAAAAGCTGAAAAAGAAGAGACTGAATGATGTGAGAGACAATTTGTTTTGATGAAATTGATTAAGATGTTGAGTTGTAAGAATACAAAACTCCTTAAATAGTGAACTTTTAGGTATGCAAAATGTGGCTCATAATGAAATTTAGGGAGGGTTTAACATTTTATGCTTTTAGAAGTGTGCATTATGTTGTAAGTGCAAGGTTTAGATGTTAAAAGTTGAAAGATGAAAATCGTGAAATGATAATGATGAAAAAAAAATTTAATTGTAATAAAATCGGTTAAAAGGTTCTAAATTGTATGGGGAGAAACGTTTTATAATGGTATGTTTGCAAAAAATCAAAAATTGTTAAACGTTTTATATGTTAACTTCAAAAGGACTAAAACTGTTCACATAGGCTATATGCGAGGAATTTGTGTTTTTTCTTTTATAGAGCCTATTTTCATACCTCACCCAAATTACAGAGGTTTTTTTAGGAATTAATTAACCCATTCATATATGATATAAGATAAACATTTAAGTGTGCTTTAAACTTTCCTAAAGATGCAGTATGGATCCTGATTGTCTACCTTTAAGGCGGAAAACACTATTAAATTTTTTTGTCAGGGATACTTGAAAGCACAAATAATAAAATATATAATTCCTATGCACTTTTATTGAAACAAGATTTATCATGTTTAAGTCTGAACTGTCGTTTTGAATTGTTGGAACTGTAAAGTTTCCAATTTGTTAAATTGAGAGTTCGGATTATTTTTATTCAAATTTGAAAGGCAGAAAAAATGACGGTTTATTTGGTTTCCTTTATTCTCCTATGCTATTTTTAGTTAAAAATAAAGATCAAGATAGTGTTGTTTTGAGCCTCATATTTTATTTCCATTTTTTAAATGATCCAAAACGACATAGTTTTGACTTCAGTCAAACTCAAATCCCTATTTTTACTTTTTTTCTCTTCATGATACAACCCTTCTTCCTTCCTTCTTTTCTTTGCGGTAAAAATAAAATAAAAATACCTTCATAGATGCCACCAAAACCCTTTGTTCCTCCTTCCATACGCCACTCCTCCATCACCATTCACGTTTCTTATTCTTCTTCTTCAAGGTTGTATACTAGTCCCTTGATTCCTTAATTGAGTTTTTATTTCTTTCTATTTTTATTTTTATGATTTGTCTGTTTTTATTTTCTATTTTGTGTTTGTTGTTTTCACATATTCTTTTTTCATGTTTGTTCTTAGTAGTTCTTGATTTTTTATCAAATATCAATGTGGAAGTCATGATTTCTTTTTTACATATTTATACTTTTTTGATTTTTTTTTTCTTGATATTTTGTTCTCACTAACCCTAATTGCGGATATAGAGTATGATATTTTGTAGATACCCTTTTGTATTAATTTTTACCTATACTATGGGGGTGTACTCAGTTAAGACTCGTAAGAATTCGATCCAACACAAATTGACTGCACACCGCTATTTTTCCAATGTCATATTTAAGTATGGAGAAATAGACCTAAATGACTATGATGATATTTCTCCTAAAAAAAGACTACATGTTATATTAATTGAACTTAATTTTTATGTAATTTGATTTGGATTCAACTTTTATGTATAACGTTATGATGTTTGAAGATTATTTATTATACAACTTAAAAAAAATGGGTTCCTTTTACTCAAATTTTTTATTGGTTAATTACCACCATTTTAAACCTACTAAATGTTAGAATTTGTGTTGAGGCACTATGTGTAATATGTGATTTTTATTAGTAATTTATACATGTTTATGTGTGGTTATATGTGATTATTTGTTTATGTGTATTTTTGTGTGGGACTTGGTGGATTTTTAGTCTAGAAGGGTGTTTTAGTCATTTTGGAGGCTAATGGTATTTTAGTCATTTGGCAAGTAAGGTAAATTAGTAATTTTATTAGAATGATTACTTTTAGTGTTTCAGTGAGAACCATTATTTTTACTAAGTTACTAGTGAGTTTGGGTAATTATTTTATTAGACGGTAATTATTCGACGTTTTAACAGTTTAATGAGTAGTAACTTTTTAGAAATAGTTTGTAAGAGTTTGGAGCCCCAATTAGAATGAGAGTTAACCTAGCCCAATTAGTGATATGAATAGATAACTCTTATGAGAATTAGGTTAACACCATTCATTATTCACAAAACATTTTGAGAGGTATAGAGAGAAAATAGATCACAAACTTGGAGAAGAGGAAAATAGAGAAAAGGGTTAGAGAGAAGAAAAAACTTGAAGAGAAGAAGAGGCTAGAGACTTGGGGGAGGTAAAGTGAAACCATAGCTAAGATTTTTGAAGCTTGAGGTAAGGGTGGTTACAATTTCTCTCAAATAAGCTAAAACCTTCATATTTAAAATTATGGGTATAAGTGATTATTAGTGAATTATGACTTTTGGTGGATTTTAATGTCAATTTTCATGCTCCTTATTTGATGCTAAGTTTGAGTATGTTATATTGATGCTAAGCTTCTTGTTGTTGTTGGTTTTTCATTGTTGAAGTATGAACATATGAACATTTTGTGATTTTGCTTAATTTGATGAGAAATGATGTTGTTGTTGTGAATTGTTGGTGGAATCATGATTATGTGTTATGAATGTTGTTGATTAATATTGTTGATGATGATTCATGCCTTGGGTATCAATAATTGTGTTGTTGTGATTCAAGTTGTTGTTGTTTGTTGAGTTTTTTAGAAAATGAGTCAAAAACAGAGAAATGTGATTTTTGACGTTTTGAGTGAGTTGATGATCTTGAGGTGATGAGTAAACATAGGTATAATTTATGTTTTGATTCATAAGCTTTGGGTATGATGAGGTTTGGGAAGAAAATTGGGTTTTGAATGAAAACGTAGTTTTGATCGTTTTTGGAAAATAAGTGATTTTGGGTGAAAATGGATTAAGTTGAATTAAGCTAGGAAAACATGATTTCTCTATAGAATGTGATAGGTTTAAGTGATTCGAATGCGTAGGAGAAAATAGAATCGAAATCGGATAAACGATCGAAATTTTATGCGCGAAACGGTGAAACAAAGAAAATCGGAAAATCTGAACAGTCACGCAAGCACGACCGTGCGCCCCTATTGCACGGCCGTGCGTGTTTGCTCGACAATGGGGCACACAACCGTGTGCCCTGTAGGCACGGCCATGCGCCCCCTATGTGCTCCAGAAACCCGTTTTTTTTCGTTTTGCAATCTTTTAAGTATCTGTATATGTTCCAAACACCTAACCCTATCTAATTGAAATATAATTGAACTTGTATGAGTAGTTTAACTTGGTTTTGAATTGAGAATGAGTGAGGTTATGAGACGAACTTTGGGTTTTTGTGAAATTAACCAAACTTTGTGAAACCGATTTGCTTTGATTAAATAACTAAGCTATTAGATAGTATGTGGAGATGTTTTCAATGATATTAAAGATCATGTGACTCTATTTTGATAATACAATCGAACTTAGACGATTTTAGGAAAAATAGACAAACTTTAACCAAATTGGGTTTTTGGTTTCCAAAACTTGTTATTGGGTTGAAATATTGTTTATATGATGGAATAATTATGAACCAAGGGTGACTAGGTGATTAAGAAGATGGATGTTATGATGAATGTTGTTTGTCCGTCCTTGGTGTAAAATGTGAAATTGAAACGGTGATGTTTATTTAAGATGATAATTGTTTATGATGATGTTTGGTGATGATTATGTTGATGTTTGGTGACGAATATGTTGATGATTTAAATGATGATGAATTATTATTGGTGAAGAATTTTTACATGCAAAAGGTGGCGAAATTGGTGATGTACATATGTATGTAAATGTTGATGTTGATGACTTGTTGAATGAACGCATGCATTTATTGAGTCATATGTTCATGCATTCATAAGTATGATGTTTATATCCAATGAAGACAATTAGAATACTTTGTATCCCGTGTTGATAACCCGAATACTTTGAATTCAATTGCTGACGATTGGTGACAATTATGATACATATGTATCTTGAGGTGACGACCTTGGTGACGACTGGTACCACATGCATATAGAGTCATATCTATGGATATATCATACATTGATAGTTGATGAATGTGTCGTGTTTGGCTATATGCTTGGTGACTATGTGCATTTAATGAACTTGGTGAAATTTGGTGAATACGTGATGATGTGAATGTGTACTTGTTGCAATGTTATACTTGTACACTTGATGTTTGAATAACTATGTGGTTGTTGTGAATGATTTCCAATTGAGTGTTATTAATCATGTGAAACTAATTATATTGTTTTACTTTCTTTTGATTATGTTGTATTTGTGGAATTTAACCTTCAGTGGTCGTTTGGTTGACCGCATGTCTTATTCTTATGAATGAGTAGACGGTATGCATGACTAGTTGCTTGATTTGCGGTGAGTTTTCTTGAGGATAGCTTTGGAGCTACCTCATCTATTGCTTTGGAGTCGTAGTTTGTAGGGCTCTAATTAGGTGTCAGATGTTGTTGTCTTTTATTATGACTGTTTTAGGATTTTTGAGACTATGTATTGTTGATGGATTATGTAGTGTGATTACATGACTACTTGGAGATTGGTTTTAGTATTGATGAGATATTGTGATATTATTCCGCTGCGATGTTTTGAAAAATTATTTATGTATGATGTGGATTTATAGAAGAAGTAGCATCTAAATTCTTTATATGATTGTATCATTTGTGTGTGTTATCGCTTTTAGAGTTTAGGGTGTTACACTATGCAAAACTTGAACAAGAAGAAGAAGATGAAAACGAACATAAGAAAGAGTGTATATAAATTTCAAAGCGTGTGAGAACACGTTAAGTTTTAGGTTTGATTTGTCCCCACCAGTTTATACCAACTAGATGCAAAAGGATCTAGTGAAGAATCCCCTTCAGGATACTTTGGAATCCTTGATGGGACTTGCATATTCACACCAAACGTATCGATCGATGGTAGTTTAGTGAATAAAGTTATGTTAATTTTCCTCTTACACTAAAGAAAAGAAAGAATGATTTAATATTATTTTTGATAGAATTTGGACTCTCAAGAATATGATTTTTTGTGTCTCTATTCCTACCTCTTAAGTGTCTCTATTTAGAGAAACTTGTGTCATTTTGGTGAAGATAAACAACTATGTAGAATAGTTTCTTCTTGAATTGACACAATGGTTACATTGCTTCAATAGTCAAGAAATGCACCTTTCAACACCTATTTAACCATTGCAACTTTTCATATTTATGTTTTGGAAATTTCCCTCACACTAAATGTGTTATAACCCTTGGCTATAAATTAATTACAAGAAAAAAATTGAAATCCAACAATTGAAATCAAGTGGTTAATGAAATCCACTAAGGATAAATTATTCAGAAAAATCTTGGGAAACTTCAAGAGAGGATATTCTAAACCCACTTGAATTGGCTTAGTGATATTGGTTTGAGACCTGGGAGTGTGCTCCTCCCCAAAGTCTCAGGTTTGACTATCTTTGTTATCAATTAGGGTGGGTTAATTTAGCTTCTTAAAAAAAAAAAAGAGGAATTTCTATGTGGATTGGGGTAGCCCTCCATTTCCACGATGTATTGTGCAACCCTATATTTGTCGTAATTAGTTACTTACATGAGGCTCATAATGAGTCGTGTAGCTCTATGAGGACTTGGTCAAATATATATGTCTGTTGTCCATCCATCCATTTGACGTCGAGAAACATGTATTGCATCTTTTTATCCGTTTACATTATAGCATTTCTCTGCCATATTTTCATTGGTTTTGACATGAACTTGTAACGATAGTTAACTACTGTAGCTGCCAACGACAGTTAACTGCCAACAGGCCCATTTCTTGGCAAGAGCAATGAGCTCTGTGGAGCTAGGCCTCCAAGTTTTGGGGCCTTAAATATTTGTAGGGATAAGGGTATAATTGTTGGGGTGTAGGATGAAAAAAATTACACTTTTACTTATGACAAAATATGTCACTAAATGTTATTTTTTCATAGGTAAATGTCTATTTGTCTGTAGATAAAAGTCATTTTTGAATCAATGCTCATATATTTAACTACAACTTAATTATTTATCACTAGCTATAATTTGTGTTGGATTTTTTAAATAATGTTTTTAACAAAAATTGTCAAGATTACAATTGAGTCTCTAAATTGTCGGGAACGGCCCTGACTGCCAATGTGACCAAGGGTGTTTAAGTGTCGTAGTATCCTAATATTTGTTGCATGCAATGATTGAATTAGTTATTATGTTTTTTTTTTGCAATGTTTTGTTGTTTATTCATAGTTAATGTTGAAAATGCGGTTAACAATTTTATTGAGTCAAAACCAAGTGATGTCGAGTCTTTCGTCGAAATAAAATCGTATATGGTTAAAGCTTTCGTTGATGTAAAACCAAATGAAGTTGAAGCTTCCGTTAATCTGAAACCTTCTCTTGTTGGTTCCGTTGATGTGAAACCTTCTCTTGCTGGTTTCGGTGTTTCCAAACTTTGTGATAATAAAGTAGACATTGTGCCTTAATTTATTATCGAAGATACATGAAAAGTTAGAGATGATATGCTTAATTGAGTTTGTTGGCAGGAAACAAATGTGTGATTTACTTTTATTATAGAGAAATCCAATTTAAAGAAACTAATCTTATTGTGACTGACAGAGATACCACACTTATGAATGTTGCTGCTACTGTTTTCCCTAAAAACAACCGCATTACTTTGTCAGTTTCATATTATTAAAAATGTTAGAGCTAAATGCATTTGAGACTATAGAGCCAAATCTAATGATGTCAAAATAGATGGGAAAGATAAATAAATCAAAGATGTGAAGTCCATTGAGTTAGTTGACAACATCATGAAAGTTTAGGAAAATGTGGTTTTTTATCTTTCATCCACCACCAGGAGAAAAGTTTAATGTGATCTAGTAATTGATCAAGATTCTGCTCCTCGTTACGACAAATCTATGAGTTATGCTCCTTCCCAATAATCCATAAATAAGCCAACCAGATCACGTGAAAGCAATGACGAATATCCTTCTAAAACAAATGTGAACCACCAAATTACAAGGCATGCACGTGAACATCTGACGATTGAATACACGAAATCCCCAACCAATGCATAACATAAGACTAAATGCTACCAAAGAAAACGTATTCCATAAAAAGATAATTAACGGTTTCCTCCTTTTGTTGGAATCCTCTTGTTAAGAGTTATCCAAATAAATAATGAAACTTTGAGAGGCACGACTTTGTTCCAAATGAAGTATGAAATATAATAACAATCATGTTGGACGTTTTGATTTTGAATTGTTGAAGTTGCTTTTGGAGTTGTCTGTAGTTTGTTATTTGTCCCACACTGACCAGGTTCCCAGGTCGTTGTGTGTATAAATATGTTTGAGTACCTTTCATCCTTTGAGTTACCTTTTGGAACGAGATCTAAACTTATTTAACAAAAATATGATAAACACATCAAATAGCCAAACTCCGGATAATATCTTTCAAATCCATTTGTGTTAATTAAAAAAGTGTTTTAATTTTAATAGAATTTAGTTGAAGTATTTAAATTTTTATGAAAAATAGTTTGATTTAATTATATTTTTGATGAGAAAGAAACATATAATTTTCAAATATACCATTCTTAAAAAGTGTAAAATACTACTACATTTAAATAACACTAATGTGAAACAACGTTTGGCGGCAACATGATCAGAAAAAGACTAGGCTTCAAACCAACACTTCCCAACCTTAAAACCCTCAAACAAATCCATGCTTTGATGATCATCAACGGTTTCAACAACAACGTTAACTTCCTCGGAAATCTTGTCTTAACAATCTCAACCTCACTTGTGGGTCCCACTGCAACTCCAACCGTCTCAAACTATGCACACCAACTGTTTGCTCAAATTCCCCAACCAGATACATTTATGTATAATGTCATGATTCGAGGTTCATCTCAGAGCCCTAATCCTTTACGAGCTATCTCGTTGTATAAGGAAATGCATCGATGTTCTGTTAAGGGTGATAACTACACTTTTCCGTTTGTTCTTAAGGCGTGTACTAGGCTTTTCTGGGTTAATACTGGTTCGACGGTTCATGGAATGGTTTTGAGACTTGGGTTTGGTTCAAATGTGGTTGTGAGGAATACCCTTTTGGTTTTTCATGCTAAATGTGGTGACTTGAACGTTGCAACTTCACTTTTTGATGATTCTTGTAAATGTGATGTGGTTGCTTGGTCTTCACTCATTGCTGGGTATGCGAAACGTGGGGATTTGAAGGTTGCGAGGAAATTGTTTGATGAAATGCCTGAGAGAGATTTGGTTTCGTGGAATGTGATGATTACTGGGTATGTTAAGCAAGGGGGGATGGAGAGTGCGAGGATGCTTTTTGACGAGGCTCCAGTTAAGGATGTTGTTAGTTGGAACGCGATGATTGCGGGTTATGTTGCTTGTGGAATGAGCAAACAGGCGTTGGAGTTGTTTAATGAGATGTGTAGAGCCGGGGTTTTCCCGGATGAGGTGACGTTGTTGAGTTTGTTGTCTGCTTGTGCTGATTTAGGGGATTTGGAAAACGGGAAAAAAGTACATGCCAAGGTCATGGAGATTAGTATGGGAAAGTTGAGTACATTGTTAGGGAATGCTCTTATTGATATGTATGCAAAATGTGGAAACATTAAAGAATCACTTGATGTGTTTTGGTCGATAATAGATAAAGATGTGATCTCGTGGAACTCGGTCATTGTTGGGATGGCATTACATGGACATGGTAAGGAATCACTTAGTCTTTTTAAGATGATGCAGAGGACTAAGATTTGTCCAAATGAAATTACATTTGTCGGTGTTTTGGTAGCTTGTAGTCATGCTGGGAAAATTGACGAGGGTTATAAATATTTTGATCTTATGAGTAGTGAGTATAAGATTGAGCCAAATATAAGACATTGTGGGTGTATGGTAGACATGCTAGGACGCGCTGGACTTTTAAAAGAAGCGGTTAAATTCATTGATTCAATGAAAATTGAACCTAATGCAATTATTTGGAGGACTCTGCTTGCAGCTTGTAAGGTTCATGGAGATGTGGAGTTGGCAAAAGTGGCTAATGAGAAGCTGCTTAGTATGAGAAAAGACCACAGTGGTGACTATGTTCTAATGTCAAACTTATATGCTTCGCGTGGCGAATGGGATGGGGCTGAGAAGGTAAGGAAGTTAATGGATGATAGCGGTGTGACGAAAATTCGTGGCTCTAGCTTTGTTGAAGCATGTAACTGATGATGATGAATATTAGTTGATTTATGATTGAAACCATGTTTTTTAATTGTGGTTGTAGTGGCAATTACAATGTCACAATTTTGAAGATGCAGAAAAATCACAAACATTACAAATAAATACATAGAGTTAATTCTGATGTAATTGCAGCCACATTGTAACAGCAGAGATATTTGTAACCTTGATATTGTAGTGTAGTTTCAATAGTGATTGTTTGAATTGTGATTTAAAACATTAGCCAAAACTATAGTGTATAGATGCTAGCCAATTGCAGTCAATAATATCAATATTGCCTAACTGGATTCATATAGCTAGAAACTCAAATTGGAGAATTGTTTTTAACTGTTCTTACTGGATTCACCAAGGTGTTTCACAAGATAAAATAAGCTACTCTTTCTCAGTACTATATTCAGGATTAGAAAATAATTTTGTGAAAAGAAAAGGGGTGTTACAGACCACATAAGCAATCCAAAATGAAATCAAGTTGAGTTCTTGAAAGTTATATAATTGGAATAAAAAATAGGAGAGTTGTTTAGAAGTGGTATGTCATGGGAGGATCTACTTAAGCATTAACTAGTTATCACAATGATTTAAATCTAATATTAAATCGGCTTAAAAGAACAGGCAAATTCAAAAATGGATCACTTTGATAGGTAGTCCAATGTTGATCGGTATTTAAAAATCGTCTGAAAGCTCCTCCTCAAGGTCTCAGGTCCGAATCTCCTTAGTGCTAATTTGAGTGGGATAGTTTAGCTTTAAAAAAAAAAAATCGTCTCAAACTCTAACAAAGATGGATGTTGTCTTCTAGAAGTTGAAGTTCACGGTTGTTTTTGTCCTCTTGGTTAAGACGGTAACTTGATTGACGTCAGTTCAACCAAAATACGGAAAATGTGTATATAAAAACTCAACTCATTCGCTTTTTCTTGTTTTTGTCAAAATGACATCATACGGGTCACAACTTAAGTCATACCGATGAGAAAAATCGTGAACTTCTATATCTTAGAAGTAACGTCACTGTCGTAAGAATTTCACATGATTTTAAGTGTTAGTCTATTGTGGACCAGCTATCAAGATTATCTACCGTAGAACCTTCCCAATTAAAGAAAAATGTTTAATTCTATAATAACAATGCCACAAATATTCACTTGTTTTTTCCAATTCAATGAAATATAAGTAATTGTATAAAAACTAGCATGGAAAATTAAGATAAGGAGCTTGTGAATAAAAGCCAATACAATTATACAAACTTTGAATATCAAACAGAGAGATAAACATAAACATAACACACTAATAATACATAATTTGATCTCATACTCACACTCACATTTTTCTTCAATGAGTACAAATTAAAATGAAGCTACATTGATGGTACAAAGAGTTTAAAATGGTTTAACGTCTTGATAGAACAAGTGCAGACAAAAGGATTAGCATTATGAAGAGAGGAATTGCAATGAAGGATCCAATCAATGAACCAGAAATTCTCTTACAGAAAGAGTTATATTGCATTGCTGACAGAAAGCAAACTTTCCTATTTCCTATTCCTCTCACTTATAAAATGTTCTACCTCCACTTTTCTATCCGATGTGGAACATATAACTCACACTTGCACACAACACATACATGGTATAAAGTTCAATAATCACGGATCTAGTACAAGTGGTTGGTGCGCAATGTGAACAAGTGTTGTAAAAATCGTATGTTAAGATGATTTTTACTAGTAAGAAATGTATCGAGTTAATTAACTATAACTATGTGTACAACTTCAATTTTCATTAAAAATAATTCTCTAATTTGACTATGTAGTTAAGTTTGCCACAAGTACTAAAAAATGGATATTATGGATATGATATTTCTTGCAAGTTGAAATAGAGGAATTTAATTTTTATTGCATGTCAAACTACAATTCAATATATTCTCTTGATCACCAGTAAAATTTGGTTTAAGGATTGTGTTTTATTTATTCTAAACTTTAAATCCAAAACTCTCACATTTTATTTTTAGTATTTGTTCTCTTTTACAAAAACTTGTTATATGCATTAACAATTTTTTATTCAAACATTAAGCTAAAAATATATTGTCATCAACAGATTAATACTGTGTCCAAGATTATCAATATAACCCTAGTCATTCCAGCACTGCTCCTTATGATATGCAAGATGGATAGAGGCAGAGAAAGAATCAGGTAGCCACTCACAATAGCACTAGCAACTACAAAAAACCTGTATTTAATTTCAAATACCAAAAAAAAGATATTAGTTTAGCATATTAATTTGTATCCTACTTCTCTACTCTAAGCATTATCAACCATGATTAGTCAATCAAGGGTGAGTATTTTTCTTTAGCCCTAAATAGTGTTAAGGGTGTCACTTTTGCAAGTCTATCTCAATTTGATTAGCACAACACAAACTAACAATCAAAAGTGAATATTAGAAATACATCTTAATAAATCATAAATGTGTTAAAATAACAACTAATATTTTTTTGCATTTTATACTTTACTCTTCTTATTGTTCTACTATGCTCATTTTTTAGGAGTCAAATTCATTATTTTTCTACATATATATTTGTATGAATATGTAACACCAAGCATCTATATCCGGGACCAACATATATCTAAGCTTAAGATAAATTTTAGGTTTAAATGCTTTTTGACCCCCTAACTTTTAAAAAGTTGTGGTTTAGGCCCATTTTTTTCCCGTAACTTTACAAAACATCGCAAATCTGCTAAGAAGATGCCACATGTCTAATAACAGAGAGCCAAAATTGCTAATTTTTTAAGGTAAAGGGGCAAAAATGCAGATTTTTAAAGATAGATGGTCAAAATTGCTATTTTTTTACGATTTGAAAGGTTTTATAAAACTAGGGGGCCAAAAGTGCTCTTTTTTTGTGGTGGGGGGGGAGGGGGTTGGGCAAAAGTGCATTTAAACCAAAATTTTATGATGAAGTTTCTTTTTGAAAACATCAATAATTTACTAAAATGTATATATTTAGAAAACCAATCTTGACAACTAAAAAGTATGAGTTCTTGATATAAAAAACTAATAAATATGAGATAGCCTTATGATGTAAGAATTCAAGGTTAAAAGCCACTAAGATTGATTTAGTGAAGAGTTTTGATAGTATGCATGAAGTTTAAGATTCAAACTTCGTTGTCTCAGTTATAAAAAATAAAAAACAAGGTTGAGGTGGTTGCTCACATTTAACTACAAAATGAATAATAAAATAATCAACAAATTAATTAAATACATATATACCTCAATGTTGGAAGATCATCAGACTTGGCCCTGAACCTAACAACCTGAGTAAAGAATGGAAGTGACTCATCATACTAGATTCCCATGTATCACTGTCATCATAGGATAAATGGAATTCGCTGAGATTTTATGTCTCATCCCAATCATTTTCTTTCTTTTCAAATACGCATGTTGCTCGCGAGAAGAGTAAGCAGAAGGAAGCTAAATGATTTATGTTGCTAGTGCCATGTATTATGTACTCGGACATAGATTATATTGTGTACTCGCCAGTCAGTGCATGTTTATTTCATATAGTGTTATGTACTTATCGGCTAGTACTTTATCAAATGTATGAGACTTGTTTTGTTGGATTTTCTTTCAAACGAATTTCATGTTGTAATTTTAATGTATTCAGTACTAAGCACATTTATTATGGGCGTTACATGGACTCGCTAATAGTGGACGGTGCTATTGGTCCCTCGATTTAGTTGGTTCTTGGGTCGGATAACGAATTTTCAAAAAATAAATATATAAATTCGTATATGATGTAAGGTAAACAGCTAAGTGTGCTTCAAACTTTCCTAAAGATACATTGGGGATCCTGATTGTCTACCTTTTGAGACGGACAATGCTTTTAACATGTTCGCTCAAGGATATCTTAAAGCACAAATGGTTAAATATCTAGTTCTGATGCACTTTTATTGAAACAAGATTTATTCTGTCTTAGTTTGAACTGGCGTTTTGGATTGTTGAATCTCTAAAGTAACTAGTTTATTAATTGGGAGCCCATAGTTTGATTGAAATAATTAAAAGCCAAAAAAATTACGGTTCATCTGATCTCGTTGTTCTCCTATGTGCCCATTTCAATTAAAAATATATAACAAAATGACGTCGTTTTGAACCTCATGTTTTTTCCATTCTTTTTTTTAAATGATCCTAAACAACATAGTTTTAGTTTTAGTCAAACTCAACCCCTACTTGTTCCTTCTAACCCTTTTTGTTACAATATTTCTTCTTTCCTTCTTTTCTTGTAAGTAAAAAAATAAAAAAAATAAAAAAATAAAAAACTCTTTGTAGATGCTATCAAAGCCCCAGTTCCTCTTTCCATACGCCTCTACTCCATTAATCCTTCACAATTCTACTTCTTTGAGGGTGTCTACTAATCTAAAGAGATTCGTGTAATAAACTTTTTCATGAAATGTAATGAAATCTCACTTTGCTCAAGAATTTTGGATTATATTCATGGTATCATTTAAGGACAACCACAAAGTTGTTTTGTCTGGTCTCTTATTTTTATTTTGCAAATCAAACACGCTCATCATTTCCTTTAATATAAAAAGAAATATTTTTAAAAGCAACTTTTGAAATAACTATCAATCTTAGTTGGATACTTTTCTCTATAAATTTATCTTTAAAAACACAAATTTTTTAAATTTGAATTTGAAAACATGCAACATGATTATATATATATATATATATATATATATTACAGCTGAAATTTAGGTAAGTGCATATAAAATAGACACAATACGCCTGATAAAATGGACATCATACAATACACCTAATAGTTTATTAAAAGCCCATAATTTGATTGAAGTTATTAAAAGCCAGAAAAAATGAATGTATTCCGGTTTCCGTTGTTCTTCATTAATCGTGTACATTTCTTCTTCTCCTTCAAGGATGTCTACTAGTCTAAAGTGATTCTTGAAATAATCAACTTTTCCGTGAAATATAATGAAACCTCGCTTTGATAAGGAAATTTGGTTTATATTCATGGCATCAGTTAAGGACAGCCACAAAATTTAACCTCAATAGAATTGTTTGAACAAATTAGCTTTGTATCATGAAAGTAAGCTTGATTTCTTACAAAATATTGAGCTTATTTTGGTATTTTTCGTTAGATCACTTAGTGACATGAAAATTTGTCTAACAAATTTAATAGAAATCAGATTTTCTGCAAAAACAAAATCACACCAACAATGAATAGTATAAATGAAAATAATTTATATTATTAACCAATGTAAATATTAATAAATTATTAATAAATAAAAGAAAAGATAAATAAAACATATGTGTGTGTATTAAAAATGGTATTTAGATATTATAGATAGTTTTTGTCAAAAAAAAGATATTATAGATAGTTTGTATTTTGAAAAAAAAGTTGTCTTATGGTTTAATGAGATAAGAATTAATGTTTTTGGGAAGTCCCATACACCTTGTTTTGTTCAATCTCATGATAAGTTTATAAATTATACAAGCTACAATAAGAGTTGTCCTATACTTTTATTTTCATGAACATATTTTTATTGTCTGGTCTCTTATTTTTGATTTTGCAAATCAAACACACTCATCGTTGATCAATTTATCTAGTCCTTTAGAAAACTTTTAAAGTAACTATCAATCTTTGCCAGATATTTTTCTAAGAAAAAAAATTTAAAGTAACTATCAATCTTTGTCGGATACTTTTCTTTATAAATTTATCTATAACAACACAAACTTTTTAAATTTTAATTCGAAAACATACAACATGAATATATATATATATATATATATATATATATATATATATATATATATATAAA
>Ga0228711_1002011_pt1 | contig 30836 bp, 15 predicted proteins | sample MedpolnodulmetaG_2_FD_177996 | JGI IMG/M metagenome (GOLD analysis project Ga0228711, IMG submission 177996) | Root nodule microbial communities from Medicago polymorpha collected in Santa Monica, California, United States - brown nodules | ecosystem: Host-associated > Plants > Roots > Nodule... | reverse complement strand
GATTGAGTAAGAGTCGATGTACTTTAGTGCAACATTTGTGGTAGTCATAGCCTTTATTGTCTATTGGGTGTGGTTACTTATGCAAAAAGGACTGTTCATCATTTAATGAATGGCAGGTAGATAGGTTGTATAATCTTGCATAAGTCTTGTCTAATGGGCACCAAGCCATTAAAATAATGTATTTCAAATTGAATGGTTTCATGAAAATAAGTTATTATTAACCAAGAGCTCTATGTTAATCACTTAGTCAAAGGATAAAAACCAAAAAAGTTATTATTAACCAAGAGCTCTATGTTGATCACTTAGTCAAAGGATAAAAACAAAAGAACAATTTAATAGTTTGGCAATATAATCTAATTCATCAAACACTATAAAAGCATGTAAGTTGGTGATTCTGCTCCCAAAGTGCACAGTAATTCGCTAGTATAAGACATCATTATATTCGTGAGACATGAATTAAAATTGGACACACAAACACTTATGATGGTTAATTCAAACATATAATATTTAGATTTAATGGTCCATCAATCTATAGTAATTTAATAGTCTATAAATAAAAGTAAACTATTTATCATCATAGTTCTTTATGAATAGTTTCTATGCTAATATTTTACTTATAATTATAACTGTTCATATTTCTCAACATGATTTATAAGTGGACTTGTCCCTGTATAGTTGAGCCCATGTCCCTTATATAACTTTAACATATGATCAAAATAACATCTCATACGAAAATAGCTCATGTCCCTTATTTAGTATATGTTTAATTTAAAGGTTAAATATGTTTTTGGTCCCTATAAATATACCAACTTTTCGTTTTAGTCCCTCTAAAATTTTCCTTCAACTTTTAGTCTATATAAAATTTTCAATCACTACTTTTGGTCCCTATTTTTAAGTTAATTTTAGTATTAATTTAATGAAATTGTGCAGAAATGTGTAGAATATTGTAAAAATATGTCCAAAAAAAAATTAGAATTTTTTAACAAAACATAAATTTAATATGAATTTTTAACCATAAAAAATATAAAAATTCATATTAAATTCATGTTTTGTTAAAAAATTCTAAATTTTTATGGGAGAGATTCTTATAATATTATGAATTTTTCTGCAAAATTTTATTCAAAAATATGAATTCTACATATGAGTTTACTTTAAAAGAGGGACCAAAAGTGAAGATAGCCAATTTTTGAAGGACTAAAAGTTGAAGGAAAATTTTAGAGGGACTAAAACAAAAAGTTGGTATATTTATAGGGATCAAAAACATATTTAACCCTTAATTTAATGTAGTAGGAGTTGGATGTTAATAGCTCAGACTTATAGTTAGAATATCATAACCACAATTGATGTGTATAGTTATCTTTATTGTAGTGTTTATAAAAAAAGATCTTTAATGAATTGGTTAACTATTGGTACATACAATGTAGACAAATGTACATATAATAGATAATTCTAACTTCTATAGAATGACATGCTATTAAAAGAGAAAATTGGCTCTTCCAAAGGGTGCTTGGTTATAAGTTGGAAATTTTTTTCTGTTTTAGTCAGAACTGGAACCTAAGAAAGTGATTTGCATATGCATTGAAGTCAACATAAACATGGATAATAATAGCATATGTAAATAAAAAGTTTAAGATAGCAGTACATAGATGTCTAGTATCAGTTAGCATACATTGTATAACCTATTTGAATACTTAAAAGTCATAGGAGATTACAGCAAATATTAGAGACTCTTAGTCAAGCATAGAGCAATAGTTGGAACAAAGTCGATTAGAAAGCTCCAAAAAACAGTCATAAAACATATCACCAAAAAAATCAGTTCAAAGCAAAGCATTTCATTTCTTCTCCTGCTTTATCAGCTTCGCCCTCTTTGATGTAGAGCCTTTTGCAGGAGTTATTTCATCTTGGCCAGCAGAAATGACAGCAACATGAGCTGCAGGAAACTTGCTAGGAGTAGTTTCAGCAACAGGAGCTTCACTTCTCTGTCCACAGTGAACAATGGAGCTAGTTGGTGTGACCTGGTTTAGAACCTCTAAGTTGTTTGAATGTCCTGCATTCTTCAAGGTACTCATAGGGGTCAGCTGGCTCAGACTATCAGGATCAAATTCAGATGTTGCAGAGAGGTCCTGGTGTTTTGCATCAAAAAATATAGGCATAAAAGGTTAGTATGCAGTTTACACTAAAATAACCGATATATATATATATATATATATATATAGTAAATTAAACATGATATCAAATATGAAATGCTCACAACTGAAATTGTCACATCCTGTGAGTTAGTGTTGTTATCAGCAAGTGTATCCTCATTCATAGGTGTTGGGCCGAGAATATCATGTTCTGGTTCAGCAAGCTGAAAGATAATTGAAATGTGCATAAGATTTATGTGCATAACAATATGACATAATATTAAAATATAATAGACAACATAATCAAAACATAAAGTCCTATTACCACAACATTGGGGAATTTGGCGACAACTTGGTCAACAAATGCTTCTCCTGATTTATAGCAAACAACAGAACATGACTTCCACCTTGGTTGCCATTTGACCTTAAAAACAAAAGTCTTTCCAGCAAGACCATCCATCAGCATTGGATACTCTAAGCGGTTGGTAATACCAGCCTGGAATTAATACCACAAACAGTTTCGGGATCAATAATTAGCAGGAAATAAATTCATGTAATTAGATGCCTAGTCAATATCTGTAAAAATTTGACCTGAATCATGTTCAATCGTAGCTGAGCAGCAGATATCCCTAACATCTGTGTGACCTCACGGTCCCAAACAACAAAACTGGATCTGTCGTACTCATAAGAAACATCCATCTCAAGTTTGTACCTTCAATAGGAATATGAGAATATTAGTAATACTTATAATTAATATGCATCATGAGTTGTATGTTTAAAAAAAAAGGCAGTAAATTAATATTTATACCTGACGATCTCAGTTTCAGTGTTATGTCCATCATCACATGTGTAAGGAGGTTTGTCTCCTTTGGCAATCTTAGGACACTTATGGCAAGCATAATAATACCACCCATTCTTTGTGGAGTTGACCTTTTCAATTGTTGCAACCGTGACGCAGTAAGTAATCTGCAAATCAAAGTTGTATTTATAGTTGTTAACCCTAATTAGAACTCATACTAAGATATGAGGGCAGTATGTCCTTCTTAAAACATACCTGATCAAGTTGGATAACCTGAGTTAGGGGGAGGATTTGGTTTTTTGACAGAAGATCATCTTGAGTAGCAACTTGTGAGCCAGAATAGGATTGTGTACATACGATCTGACTGGATGACACCAACTGCTCATCTTTAGGTATGCTGTAACAATATTCAGAAAATTAGTGAGTGTTTTAGAAGTTTTACAATACAACAACAACAACAATTAGATACATGATAGAGAACAACCTTTCTCTGAATGTATTGATCTCAGGGATGTTGTCATTGAGAAACAACTTTGTGAATGAGTAAGTGTTCGAAACACTGAGTGGGAATCGGCCTACATGTACATTGAAAACTGTAAGCGTATAAAATATACAAAGAATAGAAGTCAGAAGTTAAGATAAGCAGATATAATTGTAAAATATCAACATAAAAATGTCACTAACGAATATCAACATAAAATATCAAGATAAGTCAGAAGTTAGGTATTAGCAACCTTCTTCTTTGATCTTGCAATAGTTAAGCAGAACAATCAATGGTCCACCTTCTTTCTTGTCCTTGTTGTATTGTATGAACTTGGCAGCATACTCCTCCCATAGGGTGCAATTGATAGAAATGTCACTAAAAAGAATTTGAGTTTATGAACTTGGTGTCAAATACGATTTACACAAAGGTGTTCATGTCATGCATATAAAGATACTAAAGATGCAGTATATAACATTCAATAAGGACTTAAATTCAATGCATAACCTCAAGTCTTTCAAAGTAAAGTTAACTTGTAACTTTTTCCCAGTTCCTTCAGTCAATTGACAGTAGCCCAAGTCCTGAACCATTCCAATCACATCTGGAGAAAAAAGGTGGAAACATATAAGTCACTAATTCAAAGTGGAAACAATGGAAGATAAAAAGCACACAATGTTTTAGATGCATGAAAAAGTAATAAACTCACGATATAACATATCACCCCTCCATTTTTCAGAAATAATCTCAGCAAAAGGCTTGAACTTTGTGTTCGGATTAGGGATATCATGTAGATTGACATCAGCGGCATTGGTTCCACCAGTCCATTTGAGTTTGTACTTGTGGTCAGATGCTTTGAAGGCTAAATCATTGGTCTGAACCTGGAAGTTGCTTAATGTGTAAGTAGTATTTTCCATAAGGATCTTGTCATAAAGAGCTTTATAAGCAGTAGGGATCAAAACTTGGATGTCATTTCCCTATAAACAAATTAAAGGAAGTTAGTAAACTCTTATTATCTGCTTGAAAAAACAAACATGTCTACAAAACTGATATAACAAACATTTCATATTATAACTAAAAGTCCAACTTCATTATTATAACTAATATAACTCATTTAAAACTGATATACATGAAAATAACAGTTCAATCTAAACAAAATATGATAAGCAAAACATTTGAGCAAGAAAAACTTATGTAATCAAAACGTGTATCACCTTAGCATCAACTATTATCATCTCCAAGTGCTCCTTCCCATCCTTGACCACAGTCCATTTGTCTTTAACCCTAACAGCTAGCTTCCAAAAATCTTTCTTGTCTGTGACTGCAGCAATGGTTTCAAAAGGCCTTTCCATTTTGGCTTCTGTTCTGAAGAATAACGGTACATAAGTACATTTTGAAGCACATGAGTATATTAATAATGCAAACAAAACACAAGATCTATAAGAAAAATGAACAAAACAGTTACATTCTTAAAAAATAAATGAAGAAGTTTGAAAAAAAAATAGATCTGTCATGCTAAAAAAGGTGAAATATAGAAACAACTTATAAAAGGCAAATCCAAATGCAATAGTTGAACAAAACTGACTTCAAATCGATTGAATAAGGCCTATAATGGAAATGAAGATTTTATAGAAAACATTCAAAGCAAAACAAAAAAACATTGAATGAAAGAAACGTAAATCATGAAGAACAATGAAGAAAAACAGAAAAACTTACCAGCTCAAATCTGAAAGAGGTCGAGTGAGTTTAGGAAAGAAGGTGAGGTAATGAAAGTATTGTATTGTAGATGTATTATATTTTGTGATGTTTGTGCTACAGTGTTAAGGTTGAGAAGAGTGTAGATTGTGATGGATTAGGTACTGACATATAGAAACTTGATTAAATGTACATCTTTAGTTTTCCCTCCCAAACCAAGTTAGTTTGGTATAGTTTGTTTGGATAAGATTGTCTCCTTTTCATGTGCAAAGAAACCAAACTATTGTATACCTTCCATTAGATGACGTCATACTTGTTAACAATGGTAATTTAGTCACATAAAGTAATATTAGGACAACATTTACCCCTAAAAAAGTGATTTGTCATTCAAAGAGGAGATGCCATTAAGGGGTTTTCCATAGGTTAGCATTTTCTTATATTAAGAGAGATAAAAATGAATTTGAAAGAAAAGAAATAAAAATAAATCAACATTGGTTATTGTTTCTCTTTTTTTTACTTATAAATATTTGTCTTGTGGAGTTTGTGGGTTTACGTTTCTCACATTCATTGATATCAAATTGGTAGGATATGAGTAGGTACTGTAATGGAGTAAAGTATTGGGGAGAACTCAAGCATGCTATAGTTGGGTGATATGGATTCACATCATCATTAGATAGGTTAAAATGAAAATGATATAAGAATTTTAAAAAAAAATATGAAAGTTGACCAAAGACACTATTGTTGGTGGTTGAAATTTTGATTGACAATTGAATGCTTAAAAACATGACACATCTTGCTAATATGTAGAGAAAAGTAATTTATTAATTTGGTAAGAATAATATTTAAATTTCACAATAGAAGAGTAAGACAGACACAAAGATATATTATTGAGACATTAGTGGAGGTGGAAGGAGTATTCTTTTGTCTTTGCTCAAAATATGATGAGTAGCCGACAAATGAGGGGATTGTCGTTGTTTAATTGCATACTGTAACTACAACGATAACATTGTTTACAATGGAATCATTACCAAGTAACTTGTTCTTGATGTGGTGATTAACAAGTTCTTTATATGTTGGACATAATCTAAATCCAACAGGGACAAAATAAGGAGATTGTGGATCATATAAGGATATTATTGTAGGGCAAGTAGAAACGAAAACTTTCTCAAATTGATGGATTAGAGGGAGTTAGAGGAATGTCATGTAATGTATTGTTGTTGTAGGCGTTAGGGGAAATGTTAATCTCAGCTTAGTTATAGCAATTTTATTTAATTAGTTAGCCCTAAATTATGATTGTGTTTTGTAGGAAATCCACCATTGATCATAACCAAATGTGGATTTTCTAGGATGTTTCCACATTCCAGCGGCTATGCATATAGTTTTGCTGTGAAAACGAGCAGACCCGATATTAGTCTTTGATGCAAATTATAATTAACCAAAGACAATGTCGGTATTTGTTTTCCACGTCTTAACTTGGAGAACACTACCGACATCTCTACGATTTAACCAAACAAGAGTAAGATTTGTGTGGTTAATGGTGTATCCACCCCTGGATATTTTACTATGGATTACACCTTGAAGGAATTATCCATACTCGCTTGTAAGTCCTTTCTCATTGGCATTTTTGTGTGTTTTGAAGTTATTTTTTTTCACGGTTTTCATATTTTTTTTGTTTGTTATTGATCAGTGAAATGGGTAGAACCATCTCGTTTACATAACTTTGATGGTATTTATCCAATTCTTACAGTGGATGTTATGGCCAAAATAGTGGCCCCGCATACACCAGGTTTGTGGCATACCACTCTTTTACAACCTCCACTTGACACATCTTGCTAATATGTAGAGAAAAGTAACTTATTAATTTGGTAAGAATAATATTTAAATTTGGTCAAAAAAAAAAGAATAATATTTAAATTTCACAATAAAAGAGTAAGACAATTAGACAAACACAAAGGGACATATTATTGAGACATTAGTGGAGGTGGGAGGAGTATTTTTTGTCTTTGCTCAAAATATGATGAGAAACCGACAAATGTGGGAATTGTCGTTGCTTAATTACATACCACTGCAACGATAACATTGTTTACAATGGAATCATTACCAAGTAACTTGTTCCTGATGTGGCGATTAACAAGCTCTTCATATGTTGGACATAATCTAAATTCAACAGGGACAAAATAAGGAAGTGGTGGATCATATAAGGATATTATTGTAGTCTTGTTTTGTTTGTAGGGCGGGTAGAAACAAAAACCTTCTCAAATTAATGGATTAGAGGGAGTTAGGGGAAATGTTATGTATTGTATTATTGTTGCAGGCGTTAGGGGAACTAATTCTATATGATATTAGTAGCTGCTTCATACTAAGTTATACTGCTTTATGCGTGGCTGAACAAAATGATTTAAAATCTTATTAAATAAAAATGGGGATGCAATTTGGTTTTCTCTTGTTCTGTATAAGTTTCGGGGTGTTTTGTGTGTGGATGCAACTTGGTTTTCTCTTCATGTAGTATATACCTTGGCTTGGTCCAGTTCTCTTTACATCTTATGATATTTGCTCATCTTCAATGAAAAATTTCTTTATAAAAAAACACACGAGTTTGGATTGGAATTAGGGTTTAGTGAGTTGTATTAAAATTATTAAAGACTAGTTTTTAGCATATCATGGCGAGGGTATGTGCGCGCGTGCGTGCGTGCGTGCATAACTAATCTAATGTATTTGAAAGCCTAAAGCGAACATTAAAATTAGGTTTATTGTGTAGGAAATAATAGGAATGAATTTGATTTTACAAAAATGTTCACTTTTTTTTGTGTGAAAATTGTAAATGTATTTATTAATTATAGGTTTTGTAGATTTTTTTTTGGTAGAATTTATTATTTATGGGTATTAAAATAAACTAAAAATCATCATTTTTATAAATACAAAATAACTTCTTCTTTTTTGGATAGAATAGAAGGAAAATGCTAAATCTCGCAAAAACTAGTTTCACTATAGCCTCGCGAATGACTTTTCAATGCAGCTTGCATGTTATTGTCGCTCTATCATGGGTTTATCTCTCCAATTTGGTCTTCCATTATTCATCTTTTGTTTTCTTCCAAAACCAATTCACAATCAATGGTAGCTAGCAGCTACTAGTGTGTGAAACCGTGAATGTTTTCATAACTCAATTTCCAATACCCAATAGTATAAACTAACAACCACCTCTCCCACAACATGCTTACACTACAAACACAAACACCAAACCCAAACCCCTCTTTCTCTCCCTCTTTCTCCATGGAATTGATTACATCCTTCCCTTCAACTTAGCTTCATACTCTCAATTTTTTATTTGTCCATTCCTGAAAATTCAACTGATGGTTGAGATTCCTCTTATGAATTCATTGTTGATTAACCACAGTAGGAAGAGGTTGTTCTAGAGAGAGTCTGTATTCAACATAAAAAAACTATGGAATTTGTTTCTGGGAGCAAAGGTGTTGAAGTGTTGACGGTAGAGTTTTGAGAAATTAGGGCAAATTCGAATTAGAAGAATCCAATGCAATGGAAGAAGACATGTTGGGGATGTGAGAGATAGTGATTTATTTGATATTGATTTTTAATATTTATTTTAAAATGATATAAAAAAATTAAAAGTATCATTTGCAGGATTTGTGATTGATATCCTTGGCTAGATATAACAATGCTCAAAATAGATTTTCCTATGTAAAAATGCTATTTGAACACGTCACATTGTTCCACTGATCATATACCAAGTCACCAAAAATTAAAATCAAAAAGCCATCCAAAACTTGTAATTCGAACAGAATCAAAACGATTTGGCTTGGATGAACGAGACTAAGACTTCAATTCAACCTTGGCAGGGAATGTTATTATGATGTTACAAACATGACTATAAAATTGGAAAACAAAATTTAACCCGTAAGTATATGCTTACTTAGAATAAAATTGCGATTTTGTTCGTTTTGGTTGAAAAATTAAAATAAATCGAGAATTCTTCGGAATGGTATGAAACTTTGTAGATTTTTTGTTTATATCGGTCTCTGCAAAAAAAAAATCAATTAAAAATTTGATTTTTAGGTCAAAATTTTTGTTGTTTTTGTTTTTAAGTTTTTTGTAATTTCAAAATTCATAATTAATCCATCCCTTGTTAAAAATTCATAATTTTATTGGAAAGGCCTCGTTTTAATGTCTTAAACTTAAGCTTGGATTGTCTCATGTCATACGAGAGTCCGGTCAAATCCAAGCCCTTGATTTGGTTGATGGAAAAAAAGAAGAGAGATTTTGAATTTTTAAATAAATAAATTTTAGATAAAATAATAAGGGTAAAAATGAAAATAATAATGATAAAATATTTAGTGAAATAAGTTGTAAAGTTCATGATGAAATAACGGTAATCATATATGACTTTTTTTAATCTTACGGGATTATAAGCTCCTATGTATTTTATTTTTGTGGGTAGTATCTCCTATGTATTTTAATATAAGTCCTTTCGTCATTTTCACACATCTATCTATATATATAAATCATATTAAGTCTTGCAATTTTAATGGCATTAATTAATCCAAATTTTTACTTGGGAAAAAGTTATAAAAAAAATACACCTAGAGATAATTGAACCAAGTACAACTTGGTGAAATTCCTATGTACTACCGCTGCACCATTATTGTTTATGAAGTCTATTTGTTTGCTTTCTATGTCAAATTGTTTGCTTTCCATATGCAGATATCCAATGAAAGCGAACATGTAAATAATTGTTCCTTTTACGGTTAATTTTTTCCATGTAAAGCTTATAACCACTTTAACACATAAATACCCCATTACCTTAAGCACTACTTTGTGAGTCTTTTACTATTTTTGGTGTTTATTTTATGTGTTTATTTGATATTTATTTTATGTGTTTTTCTCTCTTTGGGTTGAGAAATAAATCTATTATCTTTATATTACAATCATATTAAGTCCTCCCATATTCCTTCCTTAAAATCCTATTTTTTCCCACCTAAACCAAATTAGTGGGTTCTTAATTATGCAATTATCTCATAACAATTATCTCTTAACAATAAAAAGAATTTCTTTGGTTTCAACAATTAAAACTATATGAAAAAAAATTAAACAAAAGAGTTTATTTGAACAGCAAATACTAACCTTTATCACCAAAGAGAAAAGTTAAATCTTTTAGATGTTAGGATTCTAAATTTTAATTTTTCAAAATGTACTATAGAACTAGCAACGTAGATTTTTTTGAGGGAAGAATTAGCAACCTAGATATCGGCACGGTTTATAATCGCAAAATTTATTCCATTATCAATTAATAATTCAAGTTACATATAAGCAAATATGGTATACTCTAACGATCTCAATTTCCAGTTGCAGCCGAGAACAAAGTAATTAAGCATGGAATGGAAATAAGCATTATAGGCAAATTGCATGCAGAATTTCAAGTACAAAATAACACTTGAGTCTCATCTTTGTTCTCTAAATAAAACCTATTCTAAAAGTACATCATGGGCAATTGAACCAAAACCAAAACCAAATTTTATTATCTTCATGAACCCAAGCTAATATCATATCATATAGTCTCTCACAAATCATGAATTCGAGCAAGTAGCATCTGACCAAAAAAAAAACTTCAGAAGCAGATGAGTTAGTGAGTGAGTTTGCGTGTGTGAGAGAGAGTTGTCACTTTAGAAACAACATACATGAGTTTAAGATGAAATGATACAATGAAATTGAAAATAAAATTTAATAAAGAAGGTGAGGAATTGCATTACATCAGAATCTTAAGATCTCATGTCATCATCGCATATTTGCTCCGCATTTTTTCAAATTGCTTGCATGAAGAGACCGATACAGTGATACTATTAATATAGGCAAACAACATATGTGTTCAAAAATTAAAGTAATAGTTACCTGGAGGCTGGAAATACAGAAAGGCGTATAGGATTTGAGAAGTTAATTGTGTTAGGTGAATTGAGAGAACCAGTTGCATTGATGAGATCATTGAGGATTGTGAGAAGATTGAATGGTTGGCTGGCTAGATTCACGGTTTAGCCTTTTCTCTTTGCCGTTCCAATGTCTTTGACATCGAGAACACACAAAACTACCTAGCAAACCAATAACACGCGTGCATATTCTCTTAGTCTCGTTAAAAATACTTCATGCTTTACATATAAATAGCAACTTAAAAAAATAGTAAAGACTCTCGTTAGTTGACAAATGGCAAACTTGACAAAATACTAAGCTTGCTATATTATTATCTATAGATAGATAATGGATAGTTACCAGATTTTTTTTACCGAATATTAAATAGACGTAAAATAGTTCGTAAAAAGATATATTTTCATTCCTTTTTAATTTGACATGTTCGGCTCAATTTTTAGAAAAATAGGGGAGCAAAATCTCTTCAAAACCCACTTTTTGCATCCCCCAAATCTGAATTTTTCGGAGGGGAGGGGAGAGGAGAGGATCTCTTTAAAATTGTATTGCATTGCCAAAATTATCCTTAGATTAATTTAAAATTTTATTATTATCATTGTAATAACTTTTATTATTATTAGGTTATATTATCCCTGTAACAAATTTTATTATTATTAGGTTATATTATCCTTGTAACAAATTTTATTATTATGCTATCTATCACTCTCTCTTTTTGGAATAAATCTATCACTCTTATTTGTTTATGCAAAGAAAATTTATATATTTTCAAATATTATATATTAAATTTAAATATTAAATATGTGTAAATTGTAATCTCTATAAAGCTAGGCTTCGAGAAGTCAAATATATTCATAATTGAATATATGCGAAACAGACTCGCAATTTCTTTTTCAATGTATCTTTAAAAAGAAAAAATCTTTTTCAACTTAGACAGATAAGCTATTTGCATTGAACCATCGTCTATTATTTTGACTATTGATAATTTTTATTGTTAAAAATACATTTCTATTGTTGTTGTAGAGACCGAAATATCAAAATAAGACAAATAAGTTTATTAATCAAATGATAATTTTTTAACCTTTTAATTTATGCCAATTTTTTGCAAATGAATTTGTTTGAGGTAGCTAAAAAAAATTATTGGGGTAGCTAGCCATATTAATATGCCTAATGATTCAAGTCTCAGCGAACTTTACTCAATGGATAAGGACAATGTATAATATATACAAGGTTCTGAATTCGAACCACAGACACCACATAAAAAATTAGATATTTTTAGGAAATAAAAATTTTGGGGTAGTTAAAGCTACCCTATCCTTTTAAAGAGATTTATCCCGAACTATAAACTATAAGCTAACTTCTTGACCTTGCTAGACCGAACTTAGTCTTGCTAAAAGACCCTTAATCCAGTCATGAACGATATGGGGGCTTCCAACTTTTGACCCTTTGTTCCCAATGAATAAAGTAAAGGTACTACAATCCCTTTCGCTCGCCACCATATACTGGAAACAAAAGGCGGTGCATTAAATATACGGACCCCCCAACTTTGTCTGCTCACTACAAAGCCAACTTTGCATCGGTAGGGAGAGAGACTCACACTCCATTCTTTTTACTTCATTATTGTTCCACCTGTGTGCCTTACCTCACATGTAATCAAAGATAAATAAATTGCAACATAAAAACAAATTAAGATGATGAATAGACCGACCCACATTGTTGGTATGTTTGTTGCACACTATAATGATTAGTTAAACATGTAAGTTGTAACCGTAATGATTTGAATCATTAATATATACACGAATTCAAGTACTCAACTAACTATTCGTAGCTTTTGAAGAGGTTGATCATTAGATACTATATAGTAGTATAATGCTGGTCTTTAAATTTTTGGAAAAAGAAGAAGAATCAAATCTATACAAGGACGATGATATAATAAATTGCTGATACGCACGTATACTTGTTTATTCGGATACAACCCAAAATACAAAGCATCGAAACGGAAGAAGAATGGGAGCAAAAGTTTGAGGAAGCTTCTATATTATTAAACTAAGTTTTACATAGCATTGATACATAGTTAATATATAGTATATTGTTAAGGGTTGTTGAAGGTTTTTGGTAAAAAAAAAAAAGAAAAAGAAAAAGGTTGTTAAAGGCTTATGAGATTTTTTATTTTATTAAAATAGTGGTTTTTATATTAGTTAGGGCAAAACTAAACTTAAATAATTTATCGCATCAAATTCAAAACCTATGGATGAAAAAAATATGGTTGAGAGAGACTCAACTAATTAAAGGTGTGGTTATCAAACTGATCACCTAAACTTTCTTGCATATAAAATAAAAGGTGGTCAATCAAATTCTCCAATAAGATTAGTTATTTGTAAAGTTGATTGATATTTCACACAAATGGTATATTAGAAAAACATAGGCTTTTCACAACATTGATACATAATTTGATACGCAATTTCGAACAGAACAATACTAATAGATTTTTTTTATTAGGTTTAGTCACAAACTAAGTTGCTCTCTTTAAGATTTTGTCCTCTTGATCAAGTGGTCATATGTTCGTTCGTGACTCATACTTATAGAGAAATTAGGTTGGGAGTAAAAAATTCATCTTGTGCGTCATGCCATATAGATTTTTCAATGAAGACTCGTACATATAACTTTTTTTTTTTAGCAACTCGTACATATAACATGGTAGTAAATAAAAATGGACAATTGATATCATTTAATAATGTATTTACTATAAAATAATTGAATATCAAATTACATATAAGGTTGGATATTTTCACTAAAATCATCTTAGAACATCAAGAAAAAGTGAGAGATAAATTATTAGAACTTTGTTTACTTTGTGAAAATATTTTTTATTTTTATTTAAAATTTTTGTGTTTATCTTAACTTACTAATAAGATGCAGGAGATTTTAAGTGAATCATTGTAATGTAGAGAAAATGAAATGCTAGCTAAAGATGACGTGTTTGCCGACTATTATAGAGTTAGATAAGTAGACTCAACTTTCTATGTTATCATGAAGTTTAAAAAAACCATAACTTTGTGAACCTTAATTTTTGGCCTATAAGCTTCTAAATTTGAACCCTTAAACTTTTGACAATATAAAGTTTTTAGTAATATAAAATTTTAATTGTAAAAATAGTCATTGATAACCTAAAAAATGAGGCAATATGTGATCCCACACCATAAACATACTTGGTGCCTTTCACTATATGTGATATAAGACTTTCTAAATGATAGAGAAAACAGATAAGAGAACTACGCGTTTGCTCATAATGAAAAGCAAGTAATTACAAACAGGAAAAAGCTGATTATGACCTTTGTCCATTTCTATAACCAACTAAAACACAGATCACCTTTAATTTAGGAATTAAGAGCTTCATTAATTGAGTAAAAGATCCTCACAATCTCATCTTAATTTCCTTTTCCCCTTTCTTACGCAACCATTTGAAAATTTTAACTAAACCACCAGTTACTTCCTTCTTTAAAAAGGTATCAATGCTGGTGTTATAAATTCACATATAATAATTGAAATACCCATATTATATATTATACCATTTTTGACCAAACAATTTAAAAAAGAAATACAGCTGGATTGCAGTCTTGATGACTTGAATTATGGGAAAGTAACAATTGATTTTTTGTAGAATATACACAATACACACAATCTTCCATAAATTCCTTTTACCACGAGTATTAGATGAATAGTATTCCTTTTCTTGTGATTATAATTTATTAGAGGTCTATTTTATGGATTGGATATAGAAGAACCTTTTCATGTGAAGTGGACAATAACTCAATAAGAATCGACTTTTGGCCGTATCTGATACCCAGCCCATTTTACCATATTTTGCATAAATTAGATATTGTTCCCAAGGTTATAAAATTATTTGGATGAAGCCATCATACAAATAATTATATAGATAATGTTATCATTGATGTAGATGCAAAGTATGTACACATTATTATTTCAGTAAATTAAACTGGTTATACTATAGCACAAATATCTTCATCATTCTTAGAAAGAGAGTGTAGTATAAATGCATACTAGTATAGTAGTATATGCAACTTTGAGGATGGTCCAAATTTATTTATTATCAAACAAGAAAGGAAGTGGGGATTCTAATTTGTCATTTACACCACCACCAATACATTGTTAGCTATGCTCCAACACCCATTAATCGATTTTGATTCCTTTTTTTTTTTATTCTACCAAATCATAAAACCACTACTTCAAAGTTCAACTATTCAATTATATATGCCTTATTCCTCATGTATTTTATGTTTTGATTTGAAATTCAAACTCTCAATGTTGGACTTATGATACGTAAGCAGGGGCTGTGTATGGCTGTATCACATGTATAATTTGTTTAAAAAAATTGGAAAATGATGACGGTGGACAAAACTGAGTTATTACAGCTATATATGAAAACTTTGGATCGATATTGCAAAAAAATTATTAATGGAGACTGCCTTTAATTGAAATGTACTAAAATTCGTGTAATATATAGTTCGAATTCAGGTAAATACAAGATATCCTACGGTAGGTGTTGTTTATGCTATATTTAAAAATACGACCAACTTTTATTTCCCATTCATTTTGATTAATACTTAAAAAAATGCTCAACCATTTAAAACGACTATGGTTCTTTTTTCTTGAAAAGGAAAACTACTCCTTCATCTCATTGTAAAGTGTTTTTTTTTTATTAAATGAGAAAACGAAAAGAAAAAAGAGAATGAAAGCACAAGGAAAAAAAGATCACATTTACAAATGACACATCAAGAGTATCAAATAACAATAATGAGGATAAATTAGAGAAGATTCGTAGAGCATAATCAAAAGGATCTAAGTTAGTAATTCTCTCGTTTTAGTTAGAGCATGTCCATTTATGAAGGGTATGATAGAAAGATATGATCCAATTTTTCTGTAAAGATGTCAAAAGATTAAATACTATGTTTTTGCTCTCTTTAAATTTACAAAGTTTCATTTTATAAAAGTTCGTTTCACGTGTTTCAAGTGGTAGTCGTTAATGACACGTCATTAATAAGATTTTAAAATATCATTAGCTTAATAATTTAACTATTTAATCTTTATTAATTTATTTATAACTTTAAATTAAATATTAAATTTTTAAATTAAAGACGAATCTACGATTGAGAACAAATTGGTAGAATACATCAACTAAGAAGAAATTAAAATTTGGTAAAATAAAAAATAATGAATCTGCGAACAAACTCAAAAGAAATAGAGCAATAAAATGTTTACAAATATGACAAACATAAAATGTCTGAAATGCACATGCATCCAGATCTATAACATCGAAGACAAAAAAAATCATTGTTTAATTTACACTGGTTCGAATCTAACATGTCGATTTGAACCGGGTGAAAACTACAATAAGAAGAGAAAACAAAATAACGCAACACCAATACAACAAACAAAACAACGTCTCGCATAAAACGATGACATCACAAAGTAAAAACCAAATATATATATGAAAATCATAAACGCTGGACTTTCGACCCGTGCGACGCACGGGTCCTATCGACTGTTATAATGATCAATAAGTTATATTTGACATGTGTCATGTATGTGTCTATCGAAAAACACAAATGTGATTATTAGATGATTGTTTCCATCATGTGCAAATTTACACATATTAAGAAGTTTAAAATAATAAATTTGTATTTTTTTTAAAAAGTACATTTTATATTAAATATATAATTTTTTAATTAAAAATATATTTTTCATTTTTTTTCTTTCTTTTAATTGTTTTAACATGTGCAATGTTGCACATGTTAGACAAATCCTTATTAGATATACAATATAGCGATAAAATGTGCCTTAATACGTCCTTCAACGACGTATGAATCGTATCAAATTTGTAACGTATTTGAAAACATCACTATTATTTCTCAAGTAATGATTGACTAATGTAATTTTGATTAGATTATTGCAAACTCTCTTCGAATATAGATCTGATTCAAAGGGGTTAAATTTACAACTAACTTTAAGTAATCATACGAATGATTAGTGTTTCAAGTAACCATACATATGATTAGTGTAGTAATCAATAAAACTTGTAGTATTAAAAAATAGCACATTAAAAAGGATTTCGCAAATAGTATTTAAGAATAGCAAAAAGGATTAGCAAAACTGAGACTTAGTAGGATACACAACATCCATATGAGAAACAATGTAATAAAGAAAAAAAGAAGCAACTACATAAGGCTGATACAACAAAGATTAAACAACATACAACATTGGTATTAAATTCAGTGTGATATGTTCTATATATAAATTTCATAGTGTTGATATAATTATCGTTGTTATGATTGATGTCGATGCTCAATGGTGCTGTGAATATCAATTAAAAGCAATCATACATAAAACTCAAACAAATTTTGTGTCTGACTTACAATCTTAATAGGAATGATTTATTTATAACATTTTTTTCTCTTACAAATGCTACATAACATGAACAAAGGATAGCAAATATGACAAACATTGACTTTACAAAATCAGGTATGTTATCAAACATATCTCTTTTGGATGGTACTGTACGTGATAGGTAGGTCATTTAAGTCTCAAGAGATGAATATAAGGTGGATCTGTTGGTTCGTATTCCCATAAAGACATACTTGTAAACGCAAAAATCGTAAGAAAGACACCAAAAAGCAATGGCAAAATCTCAACTCATATGAAAACGAAAATGCAGATAAAGATAACATCTTTTGAGGAAAAAACCTCTTTGGCGGTGAATGGGGAATTTTGTGACATTTATGGCAGATTGACTGTTCATCATGGCTACCTCTTATGTAAAGGGTGATATCTTTGTTGTTATGGCAAAACAAATCTCAGTGTGTGTATATATAGTATTTGAAACAAGTCAATTGTTCATTAAGCTCTTTCCTTTCGTGTTTCTCATAGGCATTCATCGCTAATAATGATACTTAATGTGCATGTCTATTTTCAATGCTAATTAATTATTTTGTTATATAACTTTCAAAAACGGTTTGAATGTCATTAGTACACATTTATATCGAGTTTGTATATTTCAATGGGCAATTAAAACACACATTCATTTGCATTAAAAGGATTTTAGAATATGAGGGAGTGAAATCGTAATTCAAAATTTCTTTAATGTTGTTTTAATAGTCACAATTGCTTTTAAATTGAGAAAGTCAAAGGATATTATGAATGATAATATGAGTGAATTTTTGAATTTCAAATGAATGGATGATGATTAAGATAAGAGTTTATGAACATTTAATTTCTTTTAAATGAAAAGGTCAAACAGATGAATGATTTGACTTTGTTTGTTGGTGCTGAACTGCCATTCAAATTTGAAATGAATTGGCTTAAACCATTTAATGAATGACAAACAATTTGAAATGAAATGAATTTATTGCATATTAAAGGGATGATGAAGTCAAAGGTGTGAATTAAATGCAATAGAATAAATTCAGATCGACTGATTAGGAAATGCTCTCAAATTTGAAATGAATTGCCTTAAATTATTTAATGAATGACAAACAATTTGAAATGAAATGAATTTATTGCGTGTTAAAAGGGTGATGAGGTCAAACCTGTGAATTAAACGCGTCAGAATGGGAGGGAAATTGCTAGGTTAAATTTAGGGTTTAGGATTAGCTTCAGCAGACAAGCTTTAGTAATTAAGATAAAAACATGCTTATGAAAAAAGAGTGGATTAAAACAACAATTTAAATAAAAGATTGTGAGAATAATTTTACCTACCAATGTCTACGGTAGACTGATATATTGAAGGGTTTTGTTTTATTTTTTTTCTCTTGATTATTATTAATAAAGTAATGATCATTTTTGTGAATCAAAAGGTAATTTGCAAAACTTTTTTTTTGACAAAAGTCATTTGCAAACTTTTGTACTTTAATAAAAATATTTCATAGAAAAAATATCAATCATTTAACTTTTATTTTTTTTAAGATCATTTCATTATTTATAAGTATTACACAAATTTTCTATGTTTTTTCTTTCCTCTCTCTTACTATCACCCTGATATCAACCATTACATTTGGACATTTATAATTCTCTTGCACTCATTCAATATCTCGTTTTTTCTTTGTTCATCTTTTTTCATCACATCATCCAACTTTTATTCTATCACATCACTTTCTTTAGTTATTTCTCCGTCGAGGTGTCTAAGAGTTTGTTTTTTTGATAGAAGAAATGATAAATTACAATTGAAACTTACACGCAAGTGATGGGGTCAAGTTCGAACCTCGATTACAACGTTTGATCTTGCAATTTCACGTTTTTTCAGTCGAAGTATGACTTGTGGACAAATGTCTAAGAGTTTTAAGTGTACGCAAATCTTTTTCCAAAATATATAAAATATGAGAAATGATATATGTACAACTATTTTGTGACAACTTTCTTTTTAATATTCAAATAATGTTTTTATTTTTTTTTCTATTGTTCTAGTTTTTGTATCAATATATACATTTCTTTGTAAATTAATGGTTGTCCAAAAAATATGATTGTCTTAAAAATTGTCATTTTGGTTATTCAAATAACACATTTTAGCGTTCTCTATATTTTTCTTGAAAACTTCAAGGTGTCCATAAATTATTTTCCTTATTATCCAAAAAAGCACAACACAAAGAATTGCTGAAAAAGGAGAGAAAATAATTTAATTACATGAAATATAATATTTGAGAATATAAGATAGATTAGGCAATATTGAGTAAGGTCCACCATTACCACATTACCACCATTTTTTCATTCATTCTCATCAATACTCTTTTACTACTTCTCAGATTCAACTCAACAATGCACTCTTCTTCTTCCTCTTCTTCTTCTTCTTCTTCTTATCAACCACACTCTCTTTTTCTCCTCCTTCACTCAATTCTCACATGAATCACCACCACCACCATAACAACCATGAACCACATAACACTCCTTCTCTTTCTCTTCCTCCTCTCACCTTCCTTAGTCCTCACAACAACCAACCCAGACGACCTTAAAATCCTCAACGACTTCAAAGACAACCTAGACAACCCAGACATCCTACAATGGCCCAAAAACAACAACGACCCATGTGGTCCACCTGCTTGGAAATTCATCTTCTGCGACGGTGATAGAGTTTCACAGATTCAAGCCAAAAACTTGAACCTTTCTGGAACTTTACCTCAAAATCTCAACCAACTAACCCATCTCTTCAACTTGGGTCTTCAAAACAACAAACTTAAAGGACCTTTACCGTCGCTAAATGGTTTATCAAATCTCAAATACGCTTTTCTTGATAACAATCAATTCGATTCCATTCCTATGGATTTCTTTCAAGGGTTAACCAGTTTAGACACTCTTGCATTAGATAACAATAATCTCAATGCTTCTAACAATGGTTGGAATTTTCCTTCTTCTTTGCAGGATTCTACTCAGTTAAGAGATTTATCTTGTATCACTTGTAATTTGGTTGGCCCTTTACCTGATTTTCTTGGAAAAATGAATTCTTTGTCAAATTTGAAGCTTTCTGGTAACAGTTTAACCGGTGAGATTCCGAAGACTCTTAACAATTCGGGGTTGCAAATGCTGTGGTTGAATAACCAGAAGGGTGAGTTGTTATCTGGAAGTATTGATATTGTTGCTACTATGGTTTCTCTTACTAGTTTATGGCTTCATGGTAACCGGTTCACTGGTTCCATTCCGGAGAATATTGGTGACTTGGTTTCACTTAAAGATCTTAATCTTAATGGAAATGAGCTTGTTGGACTTGTTCCTAGTTCTTTATCTGATATGGAATTGGATAAGCTTGATTTGAATAATAACCGGTTTATGGGTCCGATTCCCAAGTTTAAAGCTTCTAAGGTTTCTTATAGTAACAATGATTTTTGTTTAAATGAAACTGGTGTTCCTTGTTCTTTTGAAGTTATGTCTCTTTTAGGGTTTCTTGGTGGGTTGAATTATCCTTCAAATTTGGTTGATTCATGGAGTGGGAATAATCCTTGTGTAACTTGGTTGGGGATTATATGCAATGCTGATGGTAAAGTCTCTATGATTAATATGCAACGTTTTAATCTTAGTGGTACTTTAAGTCCTTCTGTTGCAAATTTAGGTTCTTTAGTTTCAATTAAATTGGGAGGTAATCATCTCAATGGTGTTGTACCTAGTAACTGGACTAGCTTGAGGAATCTGAATGTGTTGGATTTGAGTGACAATAATATTTCACCTCCTTTGCCGGTTTTTAGTAATGGATTGAAACCTATGGTTGATGGGAATTCTCTGTTGAATGGTGGGACCGAAGGTCCTTCCGCGGGGAAAAACAGTCCATCAGGTGGATCTGGGAATACTGGTGACGATACGAAGGGAGGCTCAAATTCAAGTCCAAGTGATTCGGTTGAAACAAAAAAATCAAAAAAGAAAAGCTTGGTTTTGATTGTAGCACCTATTGCTGGTGTGGCGGTTGCTGCTTTTCTGTTGATACCGCTTTATGCGTATTGTTTCAGGAGGACAAAGGATGGTTTCCAGGCACCAAGTTCACTCGTAGTTCACCCTAGAGATCCGTCTGATACGGACAGTACCGTAAAGATAGCTATTGCTAATAATACCAATGGAACAGGGAGTGGGACTGGGAGTAGAAACAGCAGTGCAATTGGGGACTCTCATACCATTGAAGCCGGAAATCTTGTGATATCAGTTCAAGTTCTAAGAAACGTGACCAAGAATTTCGCCCCTGAGAATGAGCTCGGCCGCGGTGGGTTTGGAGTTGTTTATAAGGGAGAGTTGGATGATGGAACTAAGATTGCCGTAAAAAGAATGGAAGCAGGTGTGATAACCAATAAAGCTTTGGATGAGTTTCAGGCTGAAATTGCAGTTCTGTCAAAAGTTCGACATCGGCATCTGGTGGGCCTTATAGGTTATTCTATTGAAGGTAATGAGAGGATTCTAGTGTATGAGTATATGCCACAAGGTGCTCTCAGTCAGCATCTTTTTCATTGGAAGAGCTATGGACTCGAGCCTCTCTCTTGGAAGAGGAGGCTTAATATTGCCTTGGATGTTGCTAGAGGAATGGAGTATCTTCATACTCTAGCTCATCAGAGCTTCATTCATAGAGATCTTAAGTCCTCAAACATTTTGCTTGCCGATGATTTTAGAGCTAAAGTCTCAGATTTTGGATTGGTAAAACTTGCTCCTAATGGTGAAAAATCTGTAGTGACCAAGCTTGCTGGAACCTTTGGATACTTGGCTCCAGAATATGCAGGTAATTTTTTTCTTAAAATTATGTATACTCTTATTTAATTACTCTATACCTCTTTATAGTTTATAACTTTTATATTAATTGTATATGAATTGCTTTATACCTACCGAAGTTTCTGCATATGGTTTTATGAAAATAGTGTCAGTTTTCTGTAAGGTGTGGATTTCCCAGTGATCTCTCTAGCAGATGTGGTAGCTATTGACCTCTTAATTTGTCTTCTAGGGCTTGATTTTATTGCATTTGATTAATGCTGTTAGCCTGGTAATTGAGTAACTGATTCTAAGCGAACAAACTTCAATTTATTTCTATGCATCATTTAACAAAATAATAATTAATAGTAAAAATATCCATAGGTGCATTATATATCTATCTTGTACCACTCATTCAACTATTTTTCCCCCGTTACTTCAAGAGTTTTGTTGATTGCATTTGTAAGCCTGTTGCATGAGCAACTGATTCTAAGCAAACAAACTTTAATTTACTTTTATGCATCATTTAATACAGTAGCTAATAGTAAAATTTTCATTTCTGCATTTTATATCTGGTATCTTAGACATCGACTTTTTTTATATGTTCGAATGTTATACTAATCCTGGGTTTTTTTGTTAAATATATTCAGTGACAGGAAAAATCACTACCAAAGTAGATGTTTTCAGTTTTGGGGTTGTGCTAATGGAGCTGTTGTCTGGATTGATGGCACTTGATGAGAGCAGACCTGAGGAAAGCCAATACTTGGCAGCATGGTTCTGGAATATAAAATCAGACAAGAAGAAACTAATGGCTGCTATTGACCCAACCCTCGACATAAACGAAGAAACATTCGAAAGTGTCTCAATTATTGCTGAGCTAGCTGGACACTGCACGGCCAGAGAACCAAACCAAAGGCCAGAAATGGGTCATGCTGTCAATGTTCTCGCACCACTCGTTGAAAAATGGAAACCGTTTGACGATGACCCCGATGAGTATTCCGGCATCGATTATAGTCTTCCCCTTACCCAAATGGTCAAGGGATGGCAAGAGGCGGAGGGAAAGGACACAAGTTATATGGATCTAGAAGACAGTAAGAGCAGTATCCCTGCAAGACCTACTGGATTTGCAGATTCTTTTACTTCGGCTGATGGCCGGTGAAACAAATGGTTTGTTGCTGTGTTGAGTGTTTCTATTTATTTATTTTTCCTTTCACTTTCTTTTTATCTTTCACTAGGTGTAGATAAGCATGCTTTGCTCTTTCTGTCTAAAAATGCCAAGGCAAAATGTGAGTACCAGTGGTGTAATAGTGGTTGAGTAAGATTTCATATGCACTTGAAATCTCGTGTGTATGCTTTGTATTTTCAACTATGTCTACATTTAAGTGTTGATGGTTGTAGATAGGGGAGCCACAATCAATGAGAATGCTTGTAATTTGTTCATTCATTTATGCCTCAACGTTCACTGCCATATGTTATTTGGTTATTGATGATGTTTGTGTGTTTTATAAAAAGTTTTCAACCAACTACCTTTATCTGTGTAAAAAAATATCATTTCATGAGCATGATGGACAACAGACCGAACTGAAAATGTCATTCATCAAAAAGCTGTATAATGAAATGTGATTGAATGCATGGGCAAAATTTCACTATCAAGTAGTTATATGATGTGTATTTTTTTTTTTGCACTGGTGAATACAAAATAAACTTTGTTTTATTAAAAAAATACATTGAATATAAAAGTTATCATATATTAAATGGGAAATTCCTTCTAATCATAAACTCACTGTAAATTATTGAAAGACAATAATGCGTTGTTTAATGAAATTATTACAATGAGTTCAAGCACTATCGATCGTGTGCACCAGTTATAACACTAATATTGGACTCAGGTCACACTCACAAGGTCCCAGATATAGCTGTTTATAAATTATATAATAAACATTATAAATTGGACAAATCTTATAATTGACTTTTTAGACCATTATTTGTTAGTTAATATTAAGTCAGTGTGTTGGTATCGTAACAAAATTTTCTTTCAGAATCATTGATGACGTGGCGTATATAATGTCGACAACGATGGTGGACCATGCTATGCTCGTGATTTCCTTGTAACATAAGCAGAAACCAAAACCAGCCAGCAAAGGATGTTGTTATTAGATATGTATGTGTGGATTACTGATTAATAATCTCACATGGCATAATTTATCACCACATGACACAAAGTGGAGTCTTTCTTCATGGAGCTGTCAAGTCAAGATAGCCATCAAATAATTTTCTGCCTATCACTTGGCACTAAACATAAGTTCCAATTCCATTAGCAAACATAAACAGGTGTGACGATGTGGTGTGGCACAGTGGTTGTTCGTTTTCATTTTGGGAAAAATAATGACACCTCAAATTTCATCCAAATGCCAAATATCAAACTCAATTTTGTCAAAAAAAAAATATATATCAAACTCAATTCGTACAATGACCCATTTTTTATTTCCTCCTCATAAATATAATGATGACTCAATTTTATCTTTCCTCATAAATATAATCATAATAACTCAATGACTAACTTTTGCTACACACGTCGACCCAATGACAGCTGGTCGTGCTTGTCAGAAATTCTTGTACGTATTCATGGGTGTGATAGACCAACAAATTATATTATTGATTAATTAATTAATTGTGAGAGAGGTGCCGATTAAGGATTACTAAGAGATTGATCAAGAGTCCCTATCATCAAATTAAGAAGAATCTAATTTCCTATTATTCTATTCTATGGAAGTGAGTGGCTGTTTCCCATGAATCACGGTAAAAAGTTTAGTGGCTTGACACTGCTGAAAATTTAGGAACAGGTCAATGGTCGGAAAGTTCACTTTGGTGAAAACAAACACTCCGACAAGCTCACTTTTTATTCTAAATTCTAAACATTGTTTAAAGTAGCACGTGATTCTAGGGGTATTAATAACTTTTTATTCGTTCAAACATGGCAAAATACGCCATCATTCTTTAAACAGAATGTTGAAGTTAGGATTTTAGCTTGGATAACAGGTTCTTTCCAAGGAAACAGAATGCTTTTGATCGTTTTAGGTTTATCTGTTCCAAATGCTTTGAGATACATAGCTACTAGAAAAATTCACTGAACAAAACTTTTCATTCTTGAGCCAAGAAGACAAGCGCATAGGATGTAAATGGCAAGTCAGCTACAGTAGAAAGTTAATTGGAACTTCTCTTGAAGTTAACTAATGTAAACTGATTGCAATTAAATAGATAATGAACACATTCACAATGTTTATTGGTCATTGGATTGCTATTGTTTTAGAGCATAAGTACATCATCCTCCACCAGAATCAGAGTACATACATTCAAAGGACCACAAAAGCAGCTTTCAATACCAGAGCAACATTTGCATCTACCACATCTTTTAACTTTTTACATGTGCCTCAGTCCTAGATTCTCAGTTGGCCCCCTTGAACTATTTTCTATTATACATACATGGATGGAGAAACTAGTAGTTACAGAGAAGATAGAGATGTGTAGGCAGCATCATTCTAAAATCAGAAATATTGCTATGTCATAATAGTTTTTCACATGCTGACAGATCCTTTAAAAATTACAATCAGCTGGCATTTCCATACAGCATGCATAAAAGGTCATAATGTTCCTATCTTGTACTCTTATGGTTTTGTCCTGTGGCAGGCAATGATCAATGTCAGGGTGAGAATAACTTCCCAGCATCCAAAAAATCAATCTATCAGTCCATGTGATATGCGCCATTTTAAGAGAATAGATGCAGTCACTAGCTTTACACAACAGACCATGTGCTAATTCATTTCCTGAAGATTAAAATTAATTAATTATAACTAAGAAATAACAAACATAAAACAAATATCAGATGAATCACTACACCAGTGATAAAGGAGGAAGGGGGAACTATTTATGAAGCAGCGACAAAGACCCGGCACTAACATGTAGACATCAGTGATAATTTGAGAAAATGCAAGTGACTGAATGTAATCACATGTACTAGTGTCGGACACAGACACAGACACATGTCAGCAACTTGGACACAACTTCAACTTGAAGCGTCGGTGCTACATAAGTAATGCCAATGAAATGGAGAACGTTGCTCCTAGAAGTTCCACAGCAATTATGGCACTTGACTTACATAAATAATCGTCGGTGTGATCATACTTCCTCGGAGATGCAGCCAATATGATAAGCCATAGTAGTATCTGAATTCTGGTCCTTTGAAGATATGGTTGACAGAATTTTTGAAAAGGAAAACTTCCAATAGGGCCGGTGGACTGGGGCTAACAATAAATTTGATTGCTTATCCATGGCAAGTAGCTTTTTACATTTGCTGTACATCCAAAAAAATTGAGATTAGTAACTGAACCACATGATATAGAAATTTTTGATCCGGAAACTGCAAATCGAACCTGCATGGTCTTGAAAATAAAGTCTGGTAGCTGCAAATCCAGTGCTACAGGGAAAAGGAAAAACAAAAACAGAAAGCTAAGTAACCTTCAAGAATGATGACTTCTAACCAAAATAGGTATCACGATATGCAAAAGCAAGATAATTTCAGTACCACAAGAGAATACAGTGATGTTTCAGCTTGGTTACCAAGAAAATACTGCAGAGCTATCGTTGCATATTCCTGCAGTGTTGGATAAAAAAACTATAATAATCAGAACACTTCAAATAGTCACTCAAAGGATCACAGGATATAAGAAGTTAGCAACAGAGACCATTACCGTAATATGTCTATACACATGATGAACTGAAACCCCCCTTGCATGCACATAGCTTCCACTCTGTTAAAGAAGTACACAGTAAATTGATGTGAAATTCAAGTAAATTTACAATGAAATAAGAAATGAACAAATTAAGTCTTTTTATTATATATTAGAAATAAAATAAGTCATAAACAACAAGGGAAAAAGATATCCTGCAAAACAAGGACAAAACAAAATGAAAGAATGAAATAAAAAATATGGAACCACCCTGTCTAGTCTCTGCAAATCAGAAATGTCAACTCCTTTCAAACAGCCATTAGTAGAGAACCAAAGAACAGTGAAAATTAACAGTGCAAGATGAAATTTAAGTTGTATGGCAGCTGAATTAGATATGGGCTTCATACAAAGCTTAATTTCGAAAAGCCAATCCACACTTCTATCAACTAGGGCTTCAAAAGGAGGAAAGTGAAAATATTTTTAACCACGATGTTACAGGCCTGGCGCCATGATTCAAAATAACTAAAGTCTATGGGAGGAGAAAGAAGAGATGTGAAGCACTAGATCAAAAAATTTCAGAGGGGATAAGAGTTGCAACTTTCTGCCAAGATGGTCATTGAGAGAGAAAGCTACAGGGAGTGCATGGCAGTTATGTAGAGTGAAGGTTGGGAAACAGTTAGACTTGGATGAGTAAATGCACTCTCGAATTGCCTATTGCGTCTTTTCATCATCCAACATTGCAATCCTTATTTTACTGGTTCTGGATAATTGTTTAAAATCGTGTTCTTTAATACAATCACATTTTCAATTTCTTAATTTTCTGAGATTGTCAGTTACCTGATACATAGGCATCCCAAAACTAACGCCGAGTCATTATTTATAATACGATATCCAGAACAAATAGTTCACACCCCATAATGAATATTAGGAAAGACAAACCATGGTAAATATAAACATACCTCGTCTGGAGAAAAGAAAGCGACAGCATCAGGATCAATGGAACCAGCAGGATGCAAGGATATAACAACTCTGAAGATAGAAGGGCACAACAATTCTATGACTGCAACCTTCTCTGGAGCAACCATTCCCATTGATCCTAACTTTCGCTTACTAGAACCACGATAGTTATGTTCCTCAGAACTCTCATTTGGTGAAGAGGTGAGTATGGAAGCACATTTTAACCAGTCCAGCCTTTCAAAAGTTGAAATTTTAACATTTGGCACTTCCTTTTCCAAGGACTGCAGAACATCTGGTAGCGTCCTTAGAAAACTCATTACTTCCTTAGGTTCAAATGTGACTTCTTCAGACCCACAACGTTTCTTTGAATCTGATTCATTAGCTTCAACTCCATCATCAAGATGGGGGAAAAAACGTCTTTTCTGATCAGTAAAAGCTTTGAGAGCTAACCTGAAATCATTCAAAAACCTAAGTGAGCAGCTAATGTAACATGGGTCAGCAGCATTGAGAAGTCAGTATGATAAATCCGACAAATCCCAAGAGTATATATTATCTACTGACTAATCTTAACCACCTGAATCAAATCTGAAATAAGAACCTAATTTAATATTACTTAATTCAAATAAAATATTAGACCCTTTCTCGCTTTCTCTTTCCAAAACTTCAACCATGCGTAGGCTTATTTGTTGGCCATTTGTGCTCCTTAATAGAATTTCTTTGGCAAAATTACACAATTTGTCCCTTAACTTAATTTCAGGTAATACTTTCATCCTATATTATCTTTTTTCTGATTAAATCCTTTATGTTATAAAATGTAAACACCATTATCCTTTTTAAATTAAAAACAAAATACAGAAAATTCATCAAAAATCCAGAAAAATCATCACAAAACTCACAACTTCATCAAAAAATGCAAAACTTCATCTTCTTCATTTTCTCTCTCGTCAATCAACCTAGCACTCCAACAACATAAAAGGATCTTCATCTTTTTTCACCCTTTCTTCTTTGATTTTCTTTGTTTCTTTTGTTTGGGTACGGAGTTGGAATTTGGTTATGGTTGTTTTTTGTTTTTGGTTATGGCTGATTTTGTTGATGAGTCAGGACTAAATGATTAAGGTTATGTAGAAAATGGACTCATGGGTTTAAGGGATTTTTTCAATTAAATTTGGATTTCTAGAATTGTATGATGAAAATATTATGGGTTTGTTTATGAGTTTGATGAGTTTTTTTAATAAAAAAAGAGATAATGATGTTGACATTTTATAAAATAAAGCATTAAGTCGGGGAAAAAAAAAGATAAAGGACGAAAGTATTACTTGAAGTTAAAGAGACAAATTGTGTAATTTTGCTAATTTCTTTCATTTAAAAAAAGAAATGTATAAATCAATCCGGTAAGTACTTCCTTGAAAAGATCGGCACACATTCATGTGACTGGACCGACTAGAGCTTGAATATGATGTGTGTGCTCGCATCACCCCAAGTGGCATTGTTATTCTTGTCCTTATCATATATCCTTGGCCCTTGCATCTATCAATCTACAATGCTGAACTAGCATACGCGTACTAATTGTATTTCTACACAACTCAGGCACGTATGAGGCAGTTATCTAGCAGCATAACTTGGCTAAAGCTCATATCATGTACAACTACTGCTTGCTATGAATTCAGGAGGTAATGCTACAATTCAAAGAACTAAATATCCTCTTAACTCTTAAGTATGCGCATATATCTCCGTAAAGGAAAAATAATATTTTCTAACTAAAAATGGTTAATTCCGTTGGTTCTTTTTTTCTTTGGATTTGATTTCTATCCATAGCATTCGTCAAAATGAACTAACTACAAAAGGAAAAACTGTAAGTTGCTTTGAAGTACATTCGATTATGTCATTTTCTTAAATTACTACGGCCTTGTTTGTATCATGTTCGGTTTTTGCTAGGTCCGTTGACGAGAAATCAAAATAGAGTGGAAACAAACCTAGTCCTGTCAACGGCAGAAGCTCCAGCTTGACCGGCGAGTTGTCGTTTCCAAGCATAGGCAACAACGGCACCATCTGGACAAACCAGCGGCATATGCAATCCCCAAAAATCCTTCCGCGACCGTGCCGTTTCACTAAGAACTCCAGCTTCTTCAAGCTCCTTTCCTATCAAATCGAAAAATCAATCAGAACAACTCCGACGATACCAAAACCCTAATCGCGAAATCAAAAATCAATCAAAACAAAAAGGAACTTCAATTGCATACCTAAAGATCGAAGGTCTTGAAAATGCTTCTGCATAGAAGCATTCTCTTTGACGAAAACTTGAAGAGGCTTATTGCCTTGATGAGGTTGACCGGCAGCGATGAATAGAGCTTCGAGGAGACGATCAGCGCCAATTCGGATGTCGGCGATGATACGTTCGGCTTGACCGAGTTTGTCCATAGCTAGAGCAACCTGCTTCGGAGGTGCTTCGGCGGTGGAGGAGGGAGGAGGAGTGGGGGTTGAGAAAGTTGCCGCCGTGGCTTGCTGAGTTTGTTGCATTTGCACTGTTTTTGGTGCTGGGGATGGTAGCAAAAAGATAGTGGGATCCTCCTCGGTTAGTATTTTTTCGTACAACTCGCGGATTGGGCCTTCTTTTAACGGTAAAAGGCCCATCAAATAATACAAACTAGAAAATTGCTTTTCTGACTTTCATAACTTCACAATGACACAAGTAAATGACTAAATTACCCCCACTACCGTTGGTATATCCGGCAGCAATTAACTACCGTTCAATACTTATTAGTCAAATGACTGCCAAGTACTTCCATCACAGCCCTGCAAACAAAATTTTCAGAAGCAATCAATTCAATTCTTTTAAATTGTCTCAACTTTTCCTTCTCCATAATTCTTTCAAAAGCAAAACTTTTCCTTGTTCTTGTTTTATGAGA
>Ga0228711_1002010_pt1 | contig 30841 bp, 14 predicted proteins | sample MedpolnodulmetaG_2_FD_177996 | JGI IMG/M metagenome (GOLD analysis project Ga0228711, IMG submission 177996) | Root nodule microbial communities from Medicago polymorpha collected in Santa Monica, California, United States - brown nodules | ecosystem: Host-associated > Plants > Roots > Nodule... | reverse complement strand
ATACAATCAATATGAGATTTGATGTTTGGATCTAATTACAACTTTCAAGCTACTAAGAGAATGAGAGATTGTAGTTTGTAATACTCTTAAAAAGATGATTCGAAAATATGATTGAGTACTGTAAGAGTATTTTTGATATTGAGATTGATTGATGAATTTTACACTTGTATGTGTATGTAGGCTTGTGATTGTTTGTAAAATTCATGCTTTCTTTGTTGAGAGAAAGCTTCTATTTATAGCCAGCCTTCATCCTTCAATATCTTGCATTTGTTCATTCTTGTATAGACACCCTTGCTGTTGATAGGAATTGCAAAATTGCCATTGTCCCATTCTTTTGTACGCTGAGCTTGAGCTTGTCAGCCTCGACCTCAACTTTTACACTAAGAGTTTGAGCTTGTCTTTGTACAGGAGCGTGTATGAACAGTGAGCCCAACCATTTGGTCTACATCTCCTTCAGTTATGTTAAAAATTGATATAAGTTAGTTTTGGTTAAAAATAAATTGAATTGAAAATCGTTTTTTTGTTTTGTTTTTTGCGTTAATTTAAAACAAACAATAAATTTTGTACCCAAGAAAATAAGGAATAAATTTGAGATTAATAATCATAATTAAAGGGAAAATCTTCAAATCTCAACTTCAAATCATAATTAATTCACATTGAATGGAAAAATAATTTACCCAAAATTACTCAAACATGTGAAAATCAATTTTATACTACTAGAATCATTTATTTTCACTCACTTTTAGCACATGATTGAGTGGTTTCACTTTTGTGATTCTGCATGACTAGTATTAAAAAACTTTATCTATAAAAAAATACATCTAAAATCATTTTTGTATCCCTACTAGAATGCATCTAATAACCATGATCAAGCTTGTGATGTTTGGGGACATATTCATATACTTGCGTGCACAACATTGAACATGATCCACATACGACGAAGCATCTAGTCAAGGTTCCATAATTCTGTGGGGGCATCAATCTCACGGCACATCTTCTTTTAATTGAGATGTCCTATTTTTCTATTTTTGATGAAACCATCTAAGATATTTCAAACAAGGAAATAACATATCTTTGAAAAATAGCATGTTTATACATGTCAGAATATATAGTGACTCTTCTAGTTCTTATCTCAAATGTTATCTTGAATTATTATACTTGTCAATTGTCATGCAAGGGTCTAGTTAGTTTGTACGTTGTAGAAAGTAAGTCAAAAGAATATGTGTTGTGAAAAGAACATAATAAATTCAATGACTAAGTTCCTTGCACCATGAAAAAAAAGACTAGGTTCTTAGAATAGTGTAATCAACCTGCTGCAAAAAGTTGATAATGTTAAGGAAAAATGAACAAGAAAAAAAAAACCACATTATAATATAAAACTCTTAGAGTGTGTTAGAATGAAGTAATTGAAAATTCTACATAAATTATGATTCCAAACAATTCAAATACTTCAATTAAATTTCCTTTATTTTTAAATATTTTTGTTTGAATTGAGTAATACAATTCTTCATTTTTAAAGTTTGTTCGACTATTTTTTATGCAATTTCAAAAAGTTGAGTTGCCAATTGGAATACAAAAGAATAAGACCAATTTACAAATTTTAAAAATTTAAAGGAGTGATTTGCACTTTTAAAAGTTTATAGGGACCAATTTATCATTTTCTTTTTATAACTTCTAGAAACTGACTCGCACAACTTGTAAGTTATAGGACCAATTTGAATACTTTAAAAGAATTACACGAAACAATTTGATATTCATATTGTACAGGGGTGACCCTGATCATTGGTTGGAGGGGCGACCGTTCAGCAGTGACGGATGTAGGAATTTTGGAAAGTGGGGGCACCACATATATATAAATTTGAAAGCATAAATATAAGTAACTAAACATGAATGATTTTCTCATTCTCAATACCAACAAAAGTATCTCTCTATATATAAGTAACTAAACGATTGTTTAAGCATGATGTTGTGTCAAAGTGTGTGTTTTTGTGTGGCCTAGAGAAAAGTGTTGTGTGGGTCATTTAGTCAACATTTCAACTATTACTGTATATTACTATATTTCTACCACCTAAAAAAAAAAATTCTCAAAATTTAGTGCACATGTATCCGTCCCTGCCGTCCAGGGCACAATTTTTTTTATGAAGTTAAATTAGCCCACTTAAATTGGCACTCGGAATAATCAAATTTAAGAGACATTGAGGAGGAGCACACTCCAAGGTCCCAAGACAACACCAGTATGCCAACTTTACCTGGTAATATTATAAACATATATTTATTTTTAACTTGATTTAGTTAATTTATTGAAAACAAATTTTTAAAGAACCTTGATTTTTTTGGTTACAGAGAGAACCTTGATTATGGATGATTTTTTGCATGCAAGAAGAAAACATTCAAATAACTAAAAGGATAAAACTTTATTACATCGCATAGAGCACAAAAAATCTTAGAATCGGTTATTGTATAAATTAAGCGAGAAATTTCAAGTTCTTATTCTATGGTATTTAAAATTCCCGAAATCTAATTTTAACAATATACTTTATAAAATATTTTATTTCGAAAAATCTACCTTATTAATATCAAATTTCTACTAAGCTGCCTGGCATGGACATTAGTGGTGTGGGGGTTAAACTCGTTGCTCAGAAAAAACCAAAAGGGTTAAGAGAAACAAAACAAAGGGCTATGTAAAAAATGTGTCTGTCATTGATGAATGACAAGAGCTTCAGTTGTGTTGTGTCTGTCTGTCTGTTGTGGTTTGTAAGTTAAAAACTTCTTACCTTCAAATTTGTTAACTAAAAAGATGACTTGTTTGTGTCACTAAAAATGTTTGGTTTACAAATTGACCCCACACTTCTAGTACCCAAAAACAATGACTTTGTAACCACTTCTACATCTCACAATCTCTTCATAAGTAACACTTTTTACGAGTGTTTTTTAAGCCTCTTTGTTTCTTCATAACTTTTTGTACATTCATTGTTCTTTCCCAATCTGAATATTATTTTAGCCCCCCAAAGAAAGAAAAAGGCATGAAGAAAATCAATCTATTACTAAGAAAGTGCAAGAGCTTGTCAAAGCAATTAGGAAGATCATCATCATATAGTAGCTTAAGGTCAAAATCAAATAGAGAAGATTTATATGAAGGGCATGGTATGCAACAAGATGAAAATTGTGAAACTATATTTGTTGGTAGCTCAAGGAAACGGTATGTGATAAGTTCAAAGTATTTGAATCATCCTCTTCTTGAAGCTTTGATCAACAAGTCTAAGCAAAAAGGTAGTGATAATGAAAATGTTTTGGTTGTTAACTGTGAGGTTGTTCTCTTTGATCATTTATTATGGATGCTAGAAAATGCTGATCCTAAGTTTAGTTCTGAATCTTTAGAGGAATTGGCTGAACTTTATGTGTTCTAATAATTTTCTAAGTATTGATTGCAGAAGAAGCCTAATCTAATTGTGTTGGGTAGTTGCTGCATATCTTACACAATGTAATGGTTGAGTTTTATTTTCTTTTTCTTTCTTTCTTTCTTAATTTGAAATTTTTTGGGTACTGATCTTAATTTGTATCATAACTTCATTTATATATAGTGTATTAAATGGTTATGTAATTGCATAGCTGATTTCTGTTCTACCTCGTTGGAATCTCAAGAGTCGCATGCTTAATTAAAATGTCACAAAGTTGTTGGGTGGGAAATTAGAATGGACGCATCAAGCATGGTTTCCTTATAGCATATCCAATGGACATAATTTAAGTAACTCACTTTGGTAGATTTTTCATTTAGTGGATTCCATTGTTCCATATCACATTTATACAACAAAAAATACTTTTACTCCACTTCGCCCTTCATCAGGAGTAATGCTTTGGGGATCGTAGACCGTCCTATCTTACTAAAACCACGCCGTCCTTAAGTAGACCGTCCTATCTTACTAAAACCACGCCGCCCTTAAATAAGACTCATGTTTTGGGAGTTGTTGACCGTCATATCTTATTCCAAGCAATTCACCTATAAAAATGAATCGTGCTTGGGGGATGTGGACCGTCATATCAAGATAGACCCCAAAAATACATTCATCTTAGGATAAGGACTGAAATTGAGGATAGGGCGACAATAGAGCACGCCCTATCCCATAACCCAAGCGTAACATATTAAGTCGAGATTCCCGGGTGTGGTACGCAGATAGGGATAAGGCCTATGTTATGACTAAAGGGGGCCTAACAACACTATAAATATGACCCTTGGGAGCCATGACCTAACTAGATATGGAAAACCAAAGAGCTTTACCCTAACCATAGGCTAGATACTCATATTGTACTCATTGCAAGTACATTTGGCGTCCACCGCGGGGCCTTGGTAAAACTAACCTAGGCCAGACTCATCAAACCTAAACTCACATGCTATCTCAGACACCATTGTAGCGATGCAACTTCAGCTATAGTAGTTGCAACCATAAAACGAAGCCCTACATGCTTCCTTAACCATAATTCGGCAACAACAACAAGATCAAAACAACGACGAGGACCACCTAGAGGGAACGAACGAACCAGATCCCCAACCACTTTCACCTGAGATTTGGAACACCCCTGTTCAAGATAACTACAACCCACAATTATTATCCCCTTTTGATGGAAGAAGCAATCTCGTGGAGCATATTACAAGGTTCAACACTCAAATGGAAATCATTGGAGCCACAAAGTTGATCAAGTTCAAGCACCCTTAAGGAAGCCCCCCCTGCAATGGTACATGAACCTGCCCCGATTTACCATCGTAGGGTACCAGGACATGTCATGAAAACTGATCCACCAATTCTCCTCCATCAAACATCACAAGGTTTCCATCACCAAATTTTTCAATGTCCTTCAGAGACAAAGTGAATCACTACGAGAATATCTCGTCCAATTCAATGATGCCACAATGAAAGTAGTCAGCCCAAACCAGAAGATATTCGTTGGAGCGGTCCAGAATGGCATGAAGGTGGGCTAATTTAATGTATCCCTCGCCCAAAAACTTGCAGATTCAATGGATGAGATCACGTCCAGGGAGGAATGTTATATCAAAGGCGAGGAAAGAAATAACAAGGGATAAAAAAATGAGACACATATTTGTCATTGATGCATAAAATAACAAGGGACAAATATTTGTTACTGATAATATAAAAAATAAACATTGGGACACATACTTATCTAATTATGATTTAGAGACATAAACCCATTATGACCTAAATGATTTACAAGGGAATTAACAAGTATATTTTTTTCACTTTCAAGTTGGTAAAATGATTTAGAGACATAAATACCTTGTATGTTCTCACTCAAAAGGTAAAATTCTTCACCACCAGCTACAAAATTATGACCTTCAGATGATAGAAAGAACATACAACCAGCACTACTAGAAAAAGCAAAATTAGCGAGGGAATTTAGTGACGTTAAAAATGAAATTCCTCACAAATTCCTTGGTCGCAAAATTTAGTGACGGAATTAGAGAGGGATTTCACGTTTTCCCTCACTAAATATCCCTCACTAATTTTTGTTTTTTTAGTAGTGCAGTTCCATTGGTATGAGAATTTATGAATCCAAAGCAGCTGCAGTTTCTCAAACACATAGCTTGATAATCACCTATGGTATAGCTAGCATTTCCTATATCATTTAACATTGTCATATTGGGATAACCTTCTTTGCTTTCAAATACATCACCAAAATTCCTGCAAGCAGGCTTGTCCCTTGTAACTTATCAATGTCAGTTTTGTGTTTGATATTTAATTCAAAGTTCTGAAGAGATCCAATCAACTCATCTACTTTCAGACAAGAGATGTCCTAGGCTTCTTCAATAGCAGTAACCTTCATATCAAATCTATTTGGTAGGGACCTGAGAATTTTCCTAACAAGCTTCTCATCAGAATTTTTTTCTCCAAGAGAGTTAAAAGCATTGGCAATATCAAGAATATTCAAGTGATAATCTTGTATGCTCTCATCCTCCATCATTCTTAGATTCTCAAATTTAGTAGTAAGAAGTTGAAGTCTTGCACTTTTTACCTTAGAGGTACCTTCATGTGCAGTTTTGAGAATCTCCCAAGCATCACTTAGCTACACTGCATTGCTTGATCAATCTGAATATGTTCTTGTCTACCCCATTGAATAGTGCATTCAATGCTTTGGAATTTCCAAGTGCAAGTTCATCTTCAGCAGTAGTCCATTCTTCTTCAGGTTTCAAGACAACTGTCTTGTTCCCATCTTTGTCAAGTGCCACAAGATGTTCCCAACCTTTCAGAACTGCTTTCCAAGTTCTGCTATCAATAGATTTGAGGAAAGCACTCATGCGTGATTTCCAATAGTCATAGTTAGACCCATCCAACAAAGGTGGTCTGTTAACAAATCCTCCTTCCTTGTCCATTAAGCTAGAAAGAAACTTCCCTGGAGCTCACCCTAAAATAGGCAGGGTGCTTGCTCTGATGCCAATTACAGAGATGCCTTCGACAAAATTGCAGTCAGCAACTTCAGTATACATTGCATCAACAACCTTCATAGGATCAATATCAACTTGCATTTGAGGCTTTGACTTGTCTCCAACAGATAAATAGTTGTTATTGAATAACTTTTGTTTTACAAAGTCCATGGATTACGAGTTGAACAAATTGTTCGAAAATGATTTATAATAGGTGACATTTATTCTGGTCATCATTTTTGAAAAATACTTTTGCTCAATTTTTTTTTTTGGAAAATACTTTTGAAAGAAAAGTTTTACTTTGATTTTCAAAATAAATAAAAAAGATGCATTCTCTCCATTAAAAAAATTGGGATGTTAAATTTATCATTGTTGTAATTTACTTTTTTCACAATTTAAGTTTCTATATTTACCTTTAAGAGTCATCTAAATTTATGTAATTTACTTTGCAAATTTATTATATTTATGCACTTTAAATTTCATTGCAATTTACTTTTCAAGTTATTTACATTTCTTTCACTTTACATACAAACATTTTCCTTTTTCGAGGAAGCGGGATCTAACAAAACACTTTGCTACTTACATTTCTTTCACTTTACACACAAACATTTTCCTTTTTCGAGGAAGCGGGATCTAACAAAACACTTTGCTACTTGAGTATCAGAGCAGTACCATACATCTCTACAATCATAATCAGTAGTACATTCAAATAGGTCTGTAAAGAAGGAAGAGAATAAAAAGATGTCATTAAAATGTGATAAATATCATGTAGGAAGTAAGTAATAAAATTTGAATAGCATAAAAAATTACTTACAACCACCATTCATTGCAACAAGAATTAGGAAGAGAGAAATAACTATAACATAAAAAAACTTGATAATTTGAGCTATGTTTTTTCCCCTTTGCATTGAGAAATGGAATATGGTTTTATTACTTTATAATTTATAAATCCTATCCTCTTCTTTTATACAATAAATAGATTTCAGTTGCAAAAAACACTTAAACTAGAAATTATTATTAAATGTCTCTTAAGTACATCAAACTATAGTGTTTGCCCCTATAGCAAGCTTAATAAAGAGGTCACACGTAGATAAACTTACTAATCAGAATAATTTATTCTTATTTTCAAAGTTTCCATTATTTTATAACCTTTTCACAAGACACAAAAGGGAAACTGATGGGCTTTAAGTACACGATTTCTATAAAATAACAAAAAGTATCAATTCGACGAGGACTAGAGTTGCTTACCAATTTCTTTGACTAAATTGATTAGTTAAAAAGATTAGATTTCTGAGTGGTTAAATTTGGTAGATCATGTTGAAACAAGATGAGTTTTGTACAATATCTCTAAAGTTTCGCTGATAACAAGTTATTAAAAGAACGGAAGTTATACCCCGACGCATATACTTTCACCCCTACAAATATTTAAATATTTTAATTTTATCCCTTTTTCTATTTAACGTTTTAGACATTAATTTTTCGCCCTTCCTTTAAACATTTACCGAGTTTACCCTTACCTGATATTCTTTCCGAAATGTATTTTCCATTTTTTTCACTTCGGAATACTCATTCACGTTTCCAAAAATTATTCGGAATAGTCATGTGTATCTTTCCGGTGTATTTTATTTTTCTTTTCTTTTTAAAAAAAATCCAACTTCCGTAATCGATAAAATTATATCTTGTCTTTTTTCAATACTTCATTTGCAACAAATCCTCACTCACAATTAAATTTTTGTTGAACAACTTGTACACATATTTCCCCTATAGCTTATAAAAACAATTATTTTATTCTTAACGTAAGCCTATTTTGTTTAAAATTATTCTTAATTGGTGGATCCAATAGTGAGAAGGGCACAGTAGTGATTGAACAATAGATGGTGATCATCAAAATAAGCATATCGTGTTTAAAGTTATTGCTCTTATGTGTTTTATGCTCCTTAGTTGGATTATTGCTTCATTTCACTCACAAGGAAGACAACATATATTCTTATTCATATAGCTTATGTTGCAATATTTGTCAGCTAATAAGAGCACAAACACTATTTTTTTTTTTTTTTAAGAAGCTAAACTAACCTCCTCAAATTGACACCAGAGAGAATCGAACCTGAGACCTTGAGAAGGAGCACACTCTCAGATCCCAAGCCTATATCACTAGGCCAACCCAAGTAGGTTTAAGAGCACAAACATTATTACTTAAGGCTATCTTAATTTCTTTAGCCCTTGGTTTGTCTTGAGAGTTAAACTAAAAAAAAATAACATCACAAATTCATAAACAGGGATAGAGAAAAGCAAGGTTAAGCTCATAATGATTCTAAGAAGCAATGATATTTGATTAAAAAGCATTCCTCTTATCAGATTTTGTTGTTCAGGAACTAATAATTGAAGTAGCAATTGCTTCTAAGTGTTTTACTGTGTCTAATATTTTTATTTTATTTTTATCTGCAAAATTTTATTCCAATTAACACACCTTGCTGACAAAACATTTGAAGGCTTAAAATAGAGACAGTAGCGAAACCTTAGCAGAAAACCAAAGAACAGGTGCAAACAGTAACTCAAAGAACCATACAATGTGTATTCTAAATGTCTAATTGAATTAAAAAAAATTGGGTCAAAAATTAAAAATAAAACTAAAAATGTAATGAAAAAAGAAGTGATTTAACCGGAATTCTTTCACAAAACGATTCCGTGAAGAATTAACCGTAACACTTTGCACGTGTTTTTCGGAAATCAACCGGGCTTTGATGAACACGATTTTGGACGACTACATTTCACCAAATCGTCATTTGCAGAACACGATATGGTGAACAATTCCTAACTAACCAAGAAAACCTTGGAAATCTTAGTAAACCTCAATTAATGATTACGATAAACAAGTAAGAGAACAAACACAAGAAAAGTTTAAGAACAAAGAACATATAAATGATAAATGATGAAGAGAACAAAGATAAAGGAAGAGGAAAGAAAGCTTGCTGTTTGTTGGAAGCAGAGGCAGCAGAAGCAGAAGTGTTTTTTTTTCAGAAAAAGGTGGGGGTGAAAAGTGAAAGGGTGATTCTGGTTTGTTTTATATAAATGGTAAATATGATAGTTTATGTCAAATGTTGGGGTGAAGGTGTAAAGGTTGGGGTATGAGGTATAACTTTCTAAAAGAACAATTGGATATGTTAATATATGTTTAAGTATGCAAGACCATACACTAAAACTCAATGTATAAAATCAAGTTCTGATACTTGAAGAACGTATTCAATAGCAATTATATTTTGAAGAAGCTTGACAAGATGCATTAACTAAAAAATAAAAGAGAAATACTAAGCAGAAAGAAGGAAAACTAGGTCAACATCTTTTCAAAAAGACAAAAATCTAAAGTTAGGCAAACTTAACCTATTTTTGATGTCTTCTAGGTTAATTGGATATCATGAAAGGAAGGAAATGAAACAAAAGACGAAAGTGCTAAATCAATATTAGCTAACTTTTCTTCACAAGAGTTCCCTTCTCTAATAATTAATTGTTTTGAAAAAATATTAAAAAACAAGGGACAAATATTTATAACTGAAACATAAATAAAAAAAAATGTTCATAACAAAAAAGGAAAATGTTGTTTATTAGTTAGTAAATATAAAAAAGGGTTAATAGGCTTTTACCCCCTGCCATTTGAGCGCATTTTGGTTTACCCTCCTATGAAAAAAAAACTTGGAGATTCCCCCTTGACATTATAAGATTCTTTGGTTTTGACCCCCAAACACATATGATTGTGTAATTTGGCTGATGTCGCGCGTTGACTGTGCATTGATTAACAAGGTGGCACGCTGACTTGGCTTTTTTTCTTTCTTTTTCATTTATTTATTTTCCACCTACCTTTTTTTAATTAATTAAGAATTGTTATAAAATAAAATAAAATAAAAAAAAAAACAAAATATCTTCAAAATCCAGATCTAAACTCCCATCCCCTCTCTCTCTCGTCGTTGTCTCCCTCACGCCGTTGTCTCGTCTCCAGTTCAACACCACCGCCGGCAATAAGAACCAACTAAGATACATACATACGTGTCTCTCTCTCTATATATATATATATCATCAACTAGTTAAGTATTGATCAACAATGGATTCAACCAAGTCCTGTCAAAAAAAAAAAAAATGGATTCAACCAAGTGTTAAGAGATTAGTGATTAAGGCATGTTTGATTTTAAGAATTCGGACAAGTTTTCTGGGGAATATTAGTAAGTTACCGGTCAACTATATAATAGCATGCTAGCCAAATTAATAACTAATCAAAGTAATAATGTTCTTTTTTAATAAAAGTAATAATGTTTTTTTAATAAATCAAAGTAATAAAGTTGATATCTAAATAAATTAACAACTCATCAAAGTAGTAATTAAATATATCAAATAAACTAACCACAGAAGATTATAGTAAACCATAAAGGATTTCCGAAAAAACATTGTAATTTCGACAAATTATGTAATACCAAATATGTACAAAACATAAAAGCCAATGCATCAAACTGTAGAAACACCATGCATAGAAGTTGATTGTTTCTTGCTTTTCCTGCCTCGCTTTCCAGTTCCTTTCTTTGGTTTATGAGGCAAAACCTTGAGATGAAAACTTTTTAATGCAGATCCAAAACGATATTTTCCAATATGAGTAAAAGCAGTTTCTGCATCACAACGTTTCTCGAAAACAACTCTGACGCCATTAGTCTTCGCTAGCAATTCAGTCTTTGACTCAATTAAGGGACCAAAGCAGCATAAAAGCTTGTTGAGAATAGTTGTTGAAGGAACGTAATCTTTGTTTGTATATTTAAGAGTTAGAGCAGTAGGAGAACAATCTAAATTTGAACGATTTCCAGAAGCTGGTGAAAGCTCCATCTCTAATGTTAACATAGAAGCAACTCCAGCAGCTTCTATTCTGAGAGACGTGCTTTATTCTACCACATGTATTCCTTTTATACAATTTTTAATAATGAGCCTTCAATGCTTTATTTTATTAATTACATATGTATTACCACATGTATTCCTTTTATACAATTTTAATAATGATCCTTCAATTTTTAATATTAATGCCCCTATTATATCTCACATACAAATATCATTCTCATTATGATATATATCTTTCGGAGGTAGTAATTCATTGTATATAAGTTAAAGGTCAGAAACAAGTTAAGGGTTAGAACACTAATAGAGGGGGTACAAATTCGTCATTAAACCACTTAAATTCTATCACAAACTGATTTTGTGACGATCGATAATTCGTAATGTTTTTTCTCCTTGCTAAATATTAGTGAGCGAAATAGAGTTCCACCACTAATGGAAACCGAAAAATCTGTCACTAATTCTATACATCCTCTAAATATATAGTAGAAAACAATATTTTGGTGACGGAATAAAGTTCCCTCTCCATTTACGAGGGAGTATTCCGTCACAAATTTGAGAGCGAATGCATTTCCGTCACTAACCAAAAATCATTGTATTTGTGAGGTTTTCTATTTTCTGTTACTAATTAGTGAAAAAATCCCAAGCTTATATCATTCATGACATTTTTTTTTAAGAATCAAAAATGAAATATATAAACAAACAATGGCTCTTTTTACCACAAGGTGTACTAAAAAGACCACCCCAAAGTACAGTCAATTAGATAATAATTACAAACAAGGGTCAGTTGATACCCAAGCAAAGCAACGAGTCCGATCATCATCTCTGAGAGCCATACACAAAAGTGGCTTTGTTAGCTTTCAGCCATCAATAAGAATTAAATTTAACTTTTTCAATAAGCTCTCTACTTGTAGCTTGGACATTATTAAATATTTTGTTATTACAAGCATTCCAGATTGTCCAAATGCACAAAAGCCATATGAGCTGAAGAAAATCACGGTGAGTCCTGGAATGACCTATGCCATGAATAAACTGAATAAAATGATCATGTAAATTACTCGGATCAACTCCGGAAACACCAATCCACGACATGACATGCTGCCATAAGGAACCGTACATGTCGCAATGAATGAAAAGATGAGTTGCTGATTCATCGTTCCCACAACCGACGACGCACCTTGCGGCCTCTACCTGAATAATGCCACGCCGAACAAGGTTATTTTTTGTTGGCAACTTGTCGCGCAGCAATCTCCATGCAAGGATAGAAATCTTTAGAGGCACCATTCTATGCCAAATCAGATCTCCCGTGACATCAACTAAAGGTGAATTCATGACATTTTAATGTATGATTTCCTGCCCAATTCCATTGTTGATATTAATATTGCAAATGCATTCACCATATTAAACAAAATAAAAATTACAATTACACACCAAAAAACCCTTTTAAAATTATGTTCATAAGTATTACATACATTCATCCCTAAAATACATAAAAAATTATAACTAATATTTCTAGTACTAGCACATTGTTCTTGAAAACAAGTTTACAACCAAACTCTCAAAAAACCATATACTACCACCGTCTCTAATTATAGGGCCTTTTTGAAAAAATAACGAGAATTAAGAAAATTGAAAGTGGAAATAATTTTGTTTGTAATTATTATTGTTTTTACAATTTTATCATTTAAGATAAATGGTTAGTGTACGTTTTCAACATAGTATTGAATGTTGATTGAAAAAAAAAGAGATAAAATAAATAGAGATATATTGGTAAAGAATTAAATATTGTACTTGAAAATATCAAAGGGGTCTTATAAAAAAAGACAAAAAAAAATTGTTAAAAAGAGTCATGTATTTTGGAACTTTGATAGCACTATATTTTGTTTTGACAAGAGTAGCACTGTATTTGATGAGGGGAGATGCATTTCATAAAGTGTTGTTCCCTGATTTGATTATGATGGCATCTAAAACAAAATTACTACAAACTTAATAAAATTAATTAGAACTTTTAGTAAAAAAATAAAAAGAAATCAATTATTACTCAAAAAAAAAATCAATTAGAACTTTATTTGCAACTCTATTTTTACTACGATCCTTCTCTTTTTAAATTTTTTTCTGAATTGAAACTTCATATCGATATTATTTTTCTTCGTAAAAAAATTTAAATTTTTTGCAAAAGAAAATTTTATTATGAATATAAAATAACTCGGTATTTAATATCTTACAATATTTACACCATACACCAACTATTTGTGCGAAATTCGGATGGTATCTCTAATTTATAAACCAACTATTTGTGCTAAATTCGGATGGTATCTCTTATTTATATATCATATAAATATTCAAAATAAAAATTATTTAATTCTGAAAAAAAACATATTAGTAAAATAAATCAATAATTTATCAGTTAAAATATATTTTGTGTACTGTAATAAAAGTAACACTACCAGAATCTTCGAATTGCCTGCGGAATTACCTACGGATTTTGATAAAATTTTCGCAAGAAACCTTTTTCCTTCGGATTTTAATATTTTATCAAGGATTCATGTTCCAGCGGCTTTTCCTACGGAGAAATTATCTGTAGGAAATATAGTTCAAATAAGGAAAATGGCAGCAAAATTCCAGGATTTCCTGTGGAAGGTTTTCCGACGGAAAATCCGCAGGACAAACCTTAGTTTCTGGTAATATGTAATAGCCATTAAGTAAAGGAGAAGACCAGCAATAGTAATTGAGACTAACGAAAAGACACTTTTCAATCTTTCACCACGTTCAAACGTGATAAAAAAATGGTTAAAATCTATTAGAAGAGATACTTAGAAAACTCATGGAGACTCGTAGGTGCAACGAAAATTAAAAAAAATGAAGAGTTAATCTAACAATTCGGTGGAATTGAAAGGATGATAGCCAACTTATATATTATCATGCTAGCCAAATTAAAAACTAATCAAAGTAAGAATGTTGATGTTTAAATAAATTAATAACTCATCAAAGTACGTACTAACTAATAAATAAGAAAAAAAGTACTAACTAAGAATTTTGATATTCAAATAAACTAACTAAAGAAGAACACTGTAATTTCAACAAAGATGCTGAAAAGATTGAAACCAATGCATATCAAACTGCCGCAACATGATGCACAGAACTTGATTGTTTTTCGCTTTTTCTGCCTCGCTTTCCAGTACCTTTCTTTGGTTTTTGAGGCAAAACCTTGAGACGAAAGCTTTTTAATGAAGATCCAAAACGATACTTTCCGACATAAATAACAACATTTTCTGCATCACAATGTTTTTGAAAAAATACTCTGACACCGTTAGTCTTCACCAACAGTTCAGTCTTTGATTCAATTAAGGGACCAAAACAGCATAAAAACTTGTTGAGAATAGTTGTTGAAGGAACATAATCTTTGTTTGTATATTTAAGAGTTAGAGCAGTGGGAGAACACTCCATCGTTAATGTTGACATAGAAGCAACCACTAGCACTACTTCAGTCTGCTTTCAATTGTGAGAGACGTGCTTTATATTACTACAAGTTTTCTCTTTATACTATTTTTTGAAGATATCTTTATTTCTTTGATCCTTGGTACGGTATTTTTTTATTACTTACTTACGGATATAATATATTTTTGGTGTTATTTTTTACAAAATTAAATTGTTGATAATGTAAATATGAAGATTCGCTAACTTTACTATATTAACCCTAGATTTAACTTATGTAAAATGTCATCTCTTATTTCTAATTGTTAACCCGTGACGCAATATTGACCCTAGATTTAACCTAATTTTTCGCGTGACTTTACTATATTAACCCTAGATTTAATTGATGATTATTTCTAAATGTTAACCCATGACACAATATTAACCCTAGATTTAACCTAATTTTTCGCGTGACTTTACTATATTAACCCGATATTTAATTCATGCTTATTTCTAATTTTGTACCCGCACAATTAGATATGGAAAACATACCTCCGAATAGATAAATTTAGAGTATTTTATTTAAGGGTTATGCTATAACACACCCTCTCACTTTTATGAAGGTGTGTTTTAGCATTGAACACCTTTTATGTTTTGACAAATATACCCCAACTTTTCTTTTTTAAAAACAAACATAGATGAAGGGCAATTAGGTAAATCACGATTTAATATATGTTAATATGCTTTTTTTTATTCCACCTTCTCTCTCTTCCTCTTCTCGTAAAAAAAAAAAAAAAAAGCTCTTCTCCCACAAAGGATAGCATTATGCAGGTACAGGAAAACAAAATTGGGTTTTCTCCGATTTTGACATACCTTCCTCCCCTTTTTGTTCAATGCCAAAACTAAAGCTATTCCTCTATCAAATTACATATACCTAAAGGAAAAACATCATAATTTCACAATTGAAGGTCTAACTAATACAACCAGAATACGAACTCCGAAACGCTGAGATTGTGGTCATATTTCATATTCAGTTTTATCAGAAATATGTAACTGCAAATTACGTTGTTGGGTTTCGGTTGAGGAAAAAAATATTGACATGGGAGAAGAGCTGGAACAAAAAAAATGTTGAATTATATTTTGATTTACGTAATTGCCCTTCATCTATGTTTATTTTTTAAGGAACGCTACTTTCTTTTTTAATAATAATCATTCAGTGCTTTTTTATATTACTTAATATGGATGGATATATTAAATTATTGGTGTTTTTTTCGATATTAAATTATTGATGCTGTAAATATGAAGATACGTTGCAATAGTTTGTTAATTATATTTTAATCAAATGTATCTCATAATGATATTTTCGCTATATATACATTATTAGAGGATTTAGAAGATAATCACCGATCATATCATATATTTGATGTAGACAAGATCAAAATATCATGTTTCTCATAAAAAATAAAAAAATATTACCTGTGAACTTTGTACACGTCTCAAAACTAGGGGAGGACAAGAGAGGCCATATTGGATGAATTTTGATTTAGATCATGATGATTAAACCATCTTTTTTTTAAATAGGCTAAAATATGGTACTCGTCCCTGCAAATATGCTTCGTTTAAGTTTTGGTCCCTGTAAAAAAAATAATTTGTTTTTGGTCCCTGCAAATTTTTTTGTTTTTTAAAATAGTCCCTGACCCTATTTTTGTGATGATTTGTATACATGGCACATGATGACTGGACCCATTTTGTAGTTTTTGGTCCCTGCAAAATATTTTGTTTTTTTAAACAGGTCCCTACAAAAAATTTTGTTTCTGAAAATAGTCCTTGGAGGGACTATTTTAAAAAACAAAAAATTTTGCAGGGACCAAAAATAATTTTTTTTTTTTTTACAGGGCCCAAAACTTAAACGAGGCATATTTGCAGGGACGAGTACCATATTTTAGCCTTTTAAATATGATCAAAACAACTTATTAGTTCATTTATAATCTACTAAATCTAAAATAATTTATTCAATTAATCTATTATTGGATTATTAATGGATATCATATCCATTAAACTATAATTTTTTAGCGAAATTTTTAAAGTTCTTTTTAGCCGTGTTTTTTTTACATTATTAATTATTATTATGGTAAGGGTTAAATTTAAATATACCAACTTGTACTTTTCTTTTGGTTCGTCTAGATTTTTTCTTCCACTTTTAGTCTCCTTAAAGTTTTTCATCACCACTTATGTGTAGTCTTCAAATTTTCTAATGAAATTTTTCAAAAATGTTACGTATATTAAAAGAATCTCTCGAAAAAATTAGAATTTTTTAACAAAACCCGAATTAAATATATATTTTCATGTTTTAGGAACTTAAAAGTTCATATTTAATTCATGTTTTGTTAAAATATTCTAATTTATTTTAGAAGAGATTGTTATAATATTTTAAACATTATAGAAAAATTTATTCAAAATATGAAGGTTACACATGAGTTGACTTAAAAATATGGACTAAAAGTGGTGAATGAAAACTTTTGGGGACAAAAAGTCAAACATAAGTTTTAGGAAAATTAAAATGAAAAATTGATATCTATACTATAAATAAAGAAAACACCTCCTTTCAACTCTTTTGGGCTGTGTAACAGCCCATTTTTGTTAGATTTATTTTATTGTTTATTATATGTGTTTGTATGTGATTATTTGTCTCTGTGTGTATTTTAGTGGGGTTTGGTGTTATGAGGGTATTTTAGTCATTTTGGGCTTAGGAGCATTTTGGTCATTTTACGAGCCTATTTTATTCGTTCAGTGAGTAGAAACTTTGTGAATTAATTAATGAGAACTTTGAGCTCATTAAGACAATTGAGGGTTGAACCCATTTATGTAGAGCCTATATAAACTCTAGTCTTTAGAGGAATTAGGGATATACACTCATTTCACAAACTTTTGAGAGAGGTAGAGAGAGAAAGAGCTAGAGAAAGGAGAAAAGGATTTTGGGAGAAAAAGAGCTTTGAGAGCAAGAAGATGGTAGAGATTCAAGGAGCAAAAGTGAAGCCTAAGTTAGGATTGTGCTCATTTGAGGTAAGGGGGATAATGTTCATTCATAATTTAAGTTACAATCACTTTTTCTACTTAAATTCATTAGTGCTTAATTGGGAAATGTTATTGTTGTGAATTTTAATGATGAAATTCGTGTTCCTACTTTGATGCTAAATTTGGGTATGTGAAATTGATGCTAAATAGGTTGTTGTTGTTGATTTTACATACTTGAATTGTCGTTATATGAAGCTTTGTTCATTTTTGCTCAAATTGGTATAAATTAGTATTGTTGTTGTTGATTGTGATGAATTCATGTTTAAATGAAGTTGTTGTTGAATTGGATATGTTGTTGTTGCTGATTTGTGCTATGGGTGTTAGAGATTCCATGAGTTATTCATGTTTGGTGTGTTGTTGTTATGTGTAAGTGGTTGTTGTTAGAACCTTGATGAATTAAGTAAATTGAAGTAAAAGTTGTTTACTATTTTTGTAAAAAGAGTCTAAATGGTGTATTTGAACCTTGGAAAATGATTTTTATTGTTTTGGGTATGTTGGGGATCAAAATAGGGATTTTTTGGGTGATTTGGGGATGAAACCGAAGCCAAAAACGTGTTTTTTCAGGCCATTGAATCGATTCAAGAAAGTTTGAATCATATCAATCTGCATCTAGGCAGATTTGAATCGATTCAGACAGTTTTGAATCGTATCAATTTTCCATCTGACTTTGTTTGAATCGATTTAATAAGATGGAAATTGATTCAGCCTTAGTTGTAAACATGAAAGTTTTAGATATGAATGTCATCTTTCCAATGGTTTTAGTTTCACTTCAAAATGTTTTATAGAACTCTAGTTATGGTCAAATTACTACACATAGGTCATGCTGCATTTTTCATAAAACTATCATGACTTTTTCACTAAACCATGAAACATATTCAAAATTCATATTGAGTTTAAGGAAGTCTTTATAGTGAATAAATGAGTATGTAAACATGAAGTTGTGATGTTTAGGAGTGGTTTAATTTGGTTTCGTTTTGAAAATGAATTTGTTTTGCAAAATGATAAAATGAGACGAACTTAGGTGAATTTTGGGATTTATCGGTATTGGCCAGTAAAACACACATGTATACGCTACTGCACTCATATGTGATTTATGTGTATACATAGTTGAGGCAAATGAGTTGTTTTGTTTTGAAAATATCCAAATGATCGTTTTCGTAAAATAGTACGAACTTGGCGTGGTTTTGTGATTTCTTGAAATTGGCCTAGGATACTCGTATGTCTAAGCTACTATGAACATATGTGAGTAGTGCATATGCTTTTTTGAAACAATTGAACATGTTTGCTCAATCTTGGTTGAATTTCTAGAATTGTTTTAAAGTTGTGAACAATAGACGAACTTGTCGAATTGTGACCTAATGATGTGATAACCTAAGGAATATCTTGTAATCATGTTCGTATGATTAAAGTAGAATGTAATAAGGGTGAGTTGATGTTTGTTATGTTGGATTTGATGACGGTATATATGTCGTTGTTTATGTCGATGAATTATAATATGATATATATGTTGTTGGTTGTTGAGGTTTTGAACTTATACATGCTAAATGTTGATGTTGAATGTGGTGATTGCATGTATTGAATTTTTGGTTGTTGAATTATTACATGCAAATGATGGTGATATTGATGGTGATTGCATGTATTGAATTTTGTTGTTGAATTATTACATGCAAATGTTAGTGATATTGTTGGTAAATGCATGTATGAAAAATGAAGGTGAAATGATTATGATGTTCTTTTGACATCTTATTTGTGTGAACATATGCATTGTTGTCGAGTCATATGTTCATGCATTAATGACTGATGGTGATTTAGGATATTTATATCCAGTGGAGATGATTTGAATACTTTGTATTCAATGGTGATATGATATTTTGTTGGCATCTTGAGGTGACGACCTTGTTGGTGATTGGTACCACATGCATATAAGAGTAGTGTCTAGGCGCATTGCATGATTTGACATGAGTCCTATTTGAATTGATATACGTGCATTGGTGAGCTTGGTGAAATTGTGCATTGGTTGAATGGTCGTTATTTGAATCAGGCTCTAATTGTATGTCTTACTTGCTTGTGCTTACATACTTGGTGAATCTATTTGATGATAATTATCTTGGTAATAGTAATGAGGTGAGAATGATATATATATATATATATATGATTGGTGATTCCTTTGATAATGATGATTGCTTTGCTTGTACCTTTGAAATGATGAATTGTATTTGTTGAGTTAATTAGGCAAGAGTTTAGGTGATTTATATGATTATTGTTGTTAAGTGATGAACTTATATTGATGACTTGATTAGAGATTATATATGCTTGCTATGCTATGATAGAATTGTGATAGTATGATGTATATGGAATGTGGGATAATATTGCATGGATGTTAGTATTTTAGGAGGGATGTGTATGTATGTGTGTTATGCATGAAATCCTTGAATGCTTGTGTTTGTTTATGCTTAATTATGATGATGTGAAGCTAACCCCCAGTGGTCGTTCGGTTGATCACCTGCCTATTTGTATGAATTGGTGGATGGCTTGTAGGATTAGCTTATCTTTTCCTGGTGAGTTGCTGGAGGCTAGATTTGGAATTACATCGTCTACCGCTTTTGGAGTCTTAGTTTTAGGGCTCTAATTTAGGGTGTCGATCTTTCTTTTCTTTGGTGTTGACTATTTTGTATGTTGAGACTGGAGATTTATTTGGTGATGTATTTTGATGCTTATGACATGGTTGTTTGAAGTTGCATGCTATTTATCCGCTGCGACGTTGTTGAGAAATTTTATGCATGCTATTTTTGAGACTTATTGAAGACGTGACATCTATTTCTTGAATATTTGTATTATTCGCGTGTTTTATCGATTTAATAGAAGTAGGGCGTAACAGGCTGACTTTTCTCTTTCCAAAAATACTCTCAATTTTGAATACAAATAACACATGTAACAACTAAATAAGTATAAATTTAAATATTAAAAAAATGTAACAAACACGATATGAATATATGTATATTTTTTTTCCTTTATCATTTATAAAATATAACAAACTATTAGCATATTTATTCTTAGTTTTTTATTATCTCAATTATACCCTTAAACAACTTTTTCTATAATAAAGATCGTTTTTTTTAAGGACTATAATAAAGATCGTTGTTGATGTGATTAAAAAAAGAATTTAAATTATACTTTTTTATTATATTATTGGTGTCATTGAAATAAATAATCATGATTGGTTTGATTTGTTATAACTTGAAAGCAACAAACACTTATATATTTTTTTTCTTTGAAAAAAAAAACACTTATATTTTTAGTTTTAATCCAAATCAAAATATCATACAAAAAAACATGGTTTTCCCTTAAAAAAAACACGGTTAATAATTTTTAAACGTTAGCGCAATAAAATGAGCGGAAAGACGGGCACATGAGTGCCCGTCTTTTCGCTAGTATCATTTATTATTTTTTTTGACAAAAATAAAACGATATTCATTCATTCAACGACAAGGATGAATCTGTGAACAAACTCACAACACCCAAGTTAATAGCATACAACGGCAAAATGCCTACAAATAATATGATAAAACCTAAGTCATCGAAATACGCATGCTTCCGGATCTGCAACGTTGACGCCCAAATCATTGGTTGAATTTTTAATTGACTAATGTCGATCTTTCAATAGGAACTAAATGAACACCGCAACAAAACACATATTTAACGCTTAGGTTAATGAACTGGGGGAAGTTTCTCTTTATCCCCCTAATATCTTTAAGGCCCCCTAAATACACATCTAATAGTTATCTACCGGATGTAAATTCTTTTGAAAAACTTACATCAAATAGATAATTATCGGATGTATATTTAAAGGACCTAAAGGGAAACGCATACAAAATTCAACCCAAAATAGTTATTTTTGTCTTGGCCTAAAATATAAAGGAAAGCAACTGACGTGATCAGAAAAAAAAAATTAATTAAGCTTTTGATCATTCAACAACAAAGATAGTTTAGGATTTTGAATAAAAACTAAAAATATTTGTCAATATAATTTGTTATATTTTGACATCTCCCCCTCTCCAAAAAAAACTCCAACTAAACAAACCCTTATGCATAGTCCTAATCAATTTGTATTAATAATGTTATATTATAATTTATTTAATTAAATAATTTGATATTATTTAATAATTAAATATTTGTATCTCTAACTCGAAGTTTAAGATGATCACACTTTATTATAATTGTGTGTGTGAGAGAGAGTCATTATTAGAAAAATAATTGATCATTGTTAAATCAAGATCACAAACAATTGCTTAATCAGTTATAAGAGCATCTTCAATCCTCCTTTGGGCTTTAAAGGGGGATCGTGTGGTTGTTAAAGTCTGAAGATGTTGTCCAAAACTTACAATAATTGATTAGAAATGAAGAGATTTTTTTTTCAGACTGTGGTTTTCAATGAGATGGAAAAGTATTCGAAAATTATTGGAAATTAGGGAATGCTTAACAAACAGAGGCCTAGGGAAAGGAAAATCAAGAAGGAAGAATATATACTAAGGGTATTTTTTGAAAGAGTTAACCCAATGATTAGGCAATGATATCGCTTAATCAGTAAAGGAGGTTGGTTACCATTGGATTGGAGTAATCAGATTAACAAGAGTTAATGTGTTTTGCCAAAAAAACATATCGACATCCGAGGATATTTGTAAATACACATGAATATTTCAAAATCCGCTAAATAATTGTCTAGACAATATGCTCATATATGACTATTATCGATGTTCATGGATACCCATCATCATTCCTAGTAAGGTCAATAGCACAAAGTTACTATCCGCACGAATGTATAAACTAATTAAACTTGTGTCTCGTTGTTAGGTTAGAGGTTATTGAATGCAATTATCATTTGCGATCATCATATAAATATCGGATAAATCTAAGTGGTGCAATCATCAATAATTTTGTTTGTCAAACGCTTGGTTCTGAACAAAATGAAAAGAAGAAGGGAGAAAAGATAACCATTCAAAATAAAAAAAGTCAAGATTCAAAACAATCAACTATATATTTTAAAAAATAGCATACATTGTAAATGATCTAACTGTCCATATCTAATTAACTGATATATAAGCAAAATTAAGGATAAGTAAATTTAAGGATAATCTTGTCAAAATAACCAAACTAGAACTAGACTTAATTCATTTTTTTTAAGTAGAAGAAGATAAAATGAAATATATTAAACCGAAAAACCACACCCGCGCAAGGAGATCTAGGCTAGGATTCTAGAGATTTTACAAACTTAATACATAATAAAACCAACACTACCACTGACTATTAAGCAATAATAAAACAATGAATGAGGTTAGTCCATCGGTGATGAGAATTGAAAATTAAGTTTGCGTTTTTTACTTTTAACCATAAAAAAGACAAGAGTTTCACTCTATCAACCAGCTGTTATAATGACTATTATTTTCACATAAAAATAAGGCTATTTATTTCCTTCAAAAGAAGCCAAACAGTTGTCATCCAAACCAAATGAAGTGTGGATCGGATTTTCCTACAATCTCCTACTAAAGTTGAAAATTGAGTAAAATGATAAAAAATATGTAATACGTTTGCTGATGAATATCAATCTAATGTCGTACATGGTTAGGGCATATTGGTTTACCAACGCAAGGTCTAGTTTATAAAAGGGCAGTCTAGTGCACTAAAGCTCCCACATATACAGGTCTGGGAATGGTTCCCATCATTTTGGTGTATGTTACACGAGTTTTGGTTTATTAAAAGAAAAAGTAAATAAATCAAAACGCAAGGTTTGAAATTTGTTGTGATTTCTTTGTTGGCTTTTGTTACATAAACTTTTGAGATTGAGAATCGTTCTAGGTATGGGATTAACGTTTGTTGGATTTTGATGGGTAGATCGTTGAACTCATAAACAAAATTAGTGTCTTGTTCTTTGAAGAACCGGTTACTAGATGGTTTTTTTGCTTTGTTTCAATAAATGCATACTCATTTTTATTTCCTTCCTTTCTTGATTTCAACTTTGAGACTAGTGTTCTTTCAAAAGAAAAATAAATTGAGACTAGTATTTTTCTTGGATTTTTTTTCAAAATAAGCGCAAAATATGAGTAGGGGACTAATTAATTACAAAGGGGGTCAAAATCGCATAAAATAAATTAGGGTGTCAAAATTGCACAATTGAGAAATTAAAGGAGCTAAAAGTGTAATTAAGCAACAAAAAAATTAAATAGAAGAAGTAAGAAAAACGCTCCTTTTTATTACCCTATTTTCCATCTATTTAGGTTTGGATTCAAATACAAAAGTGCCCAATATATACGCCTCTTACCCTTCTTTTGCTATTCTCTGACCAATTGCAGTCTGCAAAATGGTGCTAGGGAGTGAGGGCGCCGTTTATTCTCAATCACTCACTAAAAAACAACAATCAACCGAAACCCTAACGTCCCCGTTACTTCCTACTCTTCCTTTCGATCTCATTCCAGAAATTCTAAGTAGGCTACCTGTGAAATTCCTCTTGCAGTTCCGATGTGTTTGCAAGTCGTGGAATTCTCTAATCTCTGATCACAAATTCGCCAACAAACACCTTCGCATCTCAACCACAACCCTCGTCCACACATTGACCAACTCCTCTGATCTCCCATGCAAGAGCATTCTCAAGTCTTACCCACTCGACTCCATTTACACAGACGTAACCATTAGCCATATCACACAACATATCACACAACTCGAATTTCCTTCCAACGATTCTGTAAACTTCATTGGATCTTGCAATGGTATCCTCTGTCTTGCCGACTTTAAAATAGGTTTAATTCGATTGTGGAACCCTTCCATTAGAAAATTCAAGGAATCGCCCCCTCTTGAAAAGCCACAAACTTTTAGTCAAACTATGATGTATGGCTTTGGCCATGATCCTAATACTGATCATTACAAGGTGGTGGTTATTTTACGTGCACGTGATAGTAGTGGTAATTTATTTCACAAAAATGTGGACAAACCTGATGTGAAGGTTCATACTTTGGGCACAAATTTCTGGAGAAGTATTCAAGAGTTGCCTTATGATTCTTTGCGTTTTCAACAAGCCGGAAAATCTGTGAGTGGCACAATTAATTGGGTGGTTTCTAAATATTTGTGTAGGAAAAGTCCGTGTTTTATTGTTTCTCTTAATTTGAGGACCGAGTCTTACCAAGAAGTTTTGCTGCCTGATTTTGGAGTGGTAGATACATATTCTTTGCACTTGGGTGTGTTGCGAAATTGTTTGTGCATGGTTTCTGGTGATGATGTTTGGGTTATGACGGAATATGCAAATATAGAGTCATGGACTAAATTGTTCACTATTTCTTACATGCGCGATCCTAGTACATATTGTGTTTTTATCAAGGCAATACATACTTTTGAGGATGGCCAAGTGCTGCTGAAGTTTTCAGGGGATGTGAAAAAGTTGATTATTTACAATTCTAGAAATGGAACTTCAAAGCCTATTGAGTTTGAAAACACTTCAGAAGTCTGCGTTGAGAGTTTGATATCACCTTGTCTCTAATGCTAAGATTTAGATGTGGTGCTAAGTCAACTGAACATGATATTTTTATTTTTTTTGGTACAATCTGAACATGATATTTAATTAGAACCTATATGCTACTTTTTGTTTATCATATTTATTTGGTACTTGTTTTTATTACTGGTGACTTCATGAATCGTTGTTAATTAATTGCCATTTGAACTGCAGCTTAAGAAATTACAGTTATTTTTATTTATTTGTTTGATAGAGGTTTTTCTTTTTCTTATCATGCATTTCAGTTTGTATATTTCTTAATTATGCATTATTTAGATTGTTTGAGGTAAGATTTTCAAACACCAGAAATAGGAGACGTTATTATATGTCAAGTCATTAGCTTGTTTATTGAAATATCCGCTTTGAGCGGCGCGAATTTTAAATGTTCTGACCCCCCTGTTCTGTGAAGGTTAGGAAAGCAAAATAATCACTCAGAGTTAAGTATGCCAGGTACGTTCTTCGTGCATGTCTTTTGAGACATTTTCGGCATAAGTTTTGCTATCCTATCTGATACGAATATGTTTCAGACTTTAAAACGGTATGTTGGTCCTTCAAAATAAAAATGGTCTGTTGGAAAGGTTTTGGAATGTTGGAGTGTTAATGTTGATTGAAGATTTCCATATCCGAGTTGAATCCTAACCAGATAGATTAACCTACGATGTTGGCCAACATTAATCCTTTTTATCTCGCGTACGTGTTTGATTATTTCATTTCTAGTGTTTTTTTTCTCTGTATTTTTTTTTTATGTGAAGTTGGTGCCATAATTACTTATGTTTGGGATTCATGCTTGAAACTTATGTGTTTTCTGGTATCAATGGGAAATCTAACAATAGCCTAGGTAGGTACTTTATGACTATTGCTATTTTGAGGAGGATAAGCAAAGACTCCTCTCCTTTCTCTAGAGCTAATTGAATCAAGTGCATTTGTCTTTTGAACTAATCGGATCATTTACGGTCAAACCGACAATTTAAAATATCGAGTTTTTATTGTTTGAGTTTTCAAGTTAATCACCACGACGATACGATGAAGTATTCAAAACATGTTCATTAGATTGAGTTTTATGTTCTGCAATCATCAAGTCTCATAAAGTTTAAGTCTATAAGAACTATTGTATTGTAAATAAGTGCTGGAAATAGGTCAAATAGTTATTGACTTGTATAGAGAACCCTTGGTGAAATTATCAAGTTACGCATTATGAACTTTAGGGAACTAATGTTTCATTGATTGGTATTTTCACTAGCACTGCATGGAGTTCTGATGATACATCTTCCATATTTCACAGCACTTCTGCAATAAAATGTGTACTACTATTATCCTTAGTAAGTCGGTATCAAGAAAATTAAGTCCTATCAAGATTATCAAGAGAAGTGGTAAAGAACTCCAACTATCTAAGAAAATTCAAGTAGTTGTGTTATTCAATTTTGTAGTTGAGGCAAAACTTCAAATATCTTAGCCATGTTTTAATGTCAAAACATGACTCAAAATTCATTACTTTGCTGCACAAGAGGGTTAGGAAGCAAGTGTTAAGAAGCAAGTTTGAATTCATCGCCAAACTTATACAACAATATCGCCAAAACTATAAATAGGCTTAATTGCATGTTTGGTCCCTTATGTTTATTTTAGATCTCAAGTTGGTCTCTTATGTTTTATAAGTTTCAAGTTGGTCCCCTTTGTTTTAAAAGTTTCAAGTTGAATCAAAACGTTACTCACGTTGAAATAAGTTAATCCCTTCCGTAACTTGTCGTTTGAAGGTTTAGGTTGACAATATAAGTGATGGAATTCAACTTATTTAGAAAATCAGGTTTAAACAATTTTTTTTTGTTTTATAAAACTCAATATCATGTTGTGGAAGGGACTAACTTATTCCAACGTGAGTGACGTTTTGGACCAATTTGAAACCTTCAAAACGTAAGGGACCAACTTGAAACTTTAAAAACATAAAGGATCAACTTGAAATCGAAAATAAATATAAGGGATCAAACATGCAATTAAGCCATATATATATATATCACTGGAAAAAAAACATGAGACTATTATTTGTTATTAATACATAAAAAACACGAGACAAATAATTGTGAGTGATAAATATTAAAAAAAATATAACACAATTATAAATCACTAAATCATATAAAAAAACACAAGAAAAATATTTGTCATTGATAAATATTATTATTAATTTAAACAAAAGTAATGCAAGATGCATTACCCAAATTAATTAATTAAAAATAAAAGAGAAATACAAAGAAAAAAAAGAAGGAAAACTAGGTCAACACCTTTTTAAAAAGACAAAAATATAAAGTTAAGCAAACTTAACCTATTTTTTATGTCTTCTAGGTTAATGGGATATCGTGAAGGGAAGGGAATGAAACAAAAACAAAAGTGCTAAATCAATATTAGCTAACTTATATTCACATGAGTTCCGTTCTCTAAAAATTAATTGATTTGAAGAAAAAAATATTAAAAAACAAGAGACAAATAATTATAATTGATACAGAGGGACATATGTTTATCATAGTTTTTTATGAGGTTTTATCATTGATAAATATATAAAATAATGGGAAAATATTTGTCAATTATAAATGCTTAACATATATTTATAAATTTTAAAAAAACATTGGATAAATATTTATCATTCATAAATAAAACACAATAAAAAAATATTTTTCAAGATTGAAAAAGAGTAGAAGTTTGCCTTTTTTTTTTTTGGCTTAATTAATGATTTGGTCCCTTAAGTTATTTGTTGGTTACATTTTAGTCTCATAAGTTATTAATGTTACGTTTTCGTCCCTTAAGTTATAATATGTTAGTCAAATAAATTTAAATTGGGTGAAAATCTATTAATCTTCATCCCCTTCACATTAAATTCCAGAATTTCAACAAAATTCACCACCTTCATCAACTCTATTCATCAGCTCCATCACAAAATCCAAAAACTTCATCACCTCCCTTCAACACCAAACTCAAAAATCAAAAAATAAAATCCAACGAACCCAATAATTCAATTAAAACTTCAATGTTCAATTTTTCCCAAATTCATCAAGCTTTATTCAAATTTCTTCATTATCTCGTCTACCCCAATTCATTACTTCATTTACTTATAGCAAATCCAACAATAACAAACTCATCTTTTTTCATTCATAGCACAATAAAAACAACACTAACAACAAATCTTCAAAATTTAAACCCAAAGAAATATTTGGGGTTGAAAGTTTTATCTTTGGTGCGCAGAGATGAGCTTGATTCAGATCTAGTTAGGGAGTGAGAGGTAAGAGGAAGATGACAAAAATGTTCATTTGTTTTGTTTGTTTTACATTGTTTTTACCCTTTTCTTCATTCTTTATGATTCTGGAAAATTGGAAGATTAATAAAGATAATGGTGGTATTGTGGTTTTTTAATGAAGATTCTGGAAAATTGGAAGATCAATGAAGATAATGATGGTGCAAAATAAAGCATGAGCTGAAGAACATGCTGGAAAAAATGAGGAGGGTAAAGAGAAGAAGATGAAAAAATAATTCAATTGAGTGAATAGGATGCCGTATTGATGCTTCTGCCATAATTGGTTAGGGTAATTAATAATGAAGATGAATGAGTGATGAATTTTGAGTCGGTTTACAATAATAATAAAGCATTAATTTCACTTTTTCTATCGTAACCTTAATTTCTTTTTTCAATTTTTTAATTTATCTTTCTCGTAACATTTATTAAGGATAATTTTGTAAAACAACTCATATTATCTTTCTTCATATAAAATTAATTACATTTATTAATACGTGTTAAATTTTCAAAACGTCATATAATTTGAGACAAAGGAAATAATAAAGGGTAGTGTTAACTTGTGTTCTTAGGGCACATGTTAAGAAACCCAAAAGAAGAAATATTTTCTAAAATTTTCTGCATTTAATTAATTAAAAAATTAAAGAGTAATGCAATCCACACATTTCAATAAATTATTTATATATTTGAATCATTAAGTTAACATTTCCCAATAATAAATTATGATCTATTAAATGAATTTAAATGTCATAATTACATGTTTCGTTTCCTAAAAAAAAATGGTCAAATACCTCTCGTGATACTTTAAGTTATATGTTTATAACAGATTAGTCTTTTAAGTTTCTTTTGTTACCAATTGGTCCTTTAAGTTTTTTTGTTACAAATTGGTCATTTAAGTCATATAATATTTACACTGGCATCCCTCTTTTCAGCCAACTTCGTTAAAAAGTACTTATAGACCATTTAACATTAAGATGGTAGGTCCAAAAGTGTTTATGACAACAAACATGATTACTTATACACAATTTCTTCTTATTTTTTTTGAATTTCAAACCTAATTTTACATATAAATATTTGATCAACAATATTATAAATCAAGTAATCGGTCAATATTTTTTTGAATCAAGACCGAATGACACACCTATGAGCTCTAGTTTTGAGAGCAATGAATTTGGACAAACCAACTTAACATTAAACATCCACATAATTACCTTTTGATTGAGTTTGATGAAATTAGGATAATGGTGTTAATACTTTATGATTTAAAGGACCAATTTGTAACTTAAAAAACTTAAAAGACTAACTTGTTATAATCATGTAAATTAAAAGACCGTAAATGGTATTTGGCGAAAATAATTATATGTTTTGTTACTTTTTTCCGAATAATTTGAATGCCATTTGAATTGTGCACATTTTATGTCTTTTAGATTTAGATTTTGGAAAAGATAAAAAAAAAAATTAAAATGAAAAGCATGGAGCAAGCGTGAAGTGCCACATAAACAAGTGTTGTGATTGAAAATTGAGAGGAAATGCATTTAATATTTTACTTGTTAGAAAAGACTCATGCATTTAATAGTTTATATGCAATCATTCTGATCTACTGACACAAAAATAGAAAACAATGATTGCATATAAAGAAGGCTTAACTACATTTTTTGTCCTTTAAGTTTCGAAATGTTGCGATTTTAGTCCCTATTAAAAAAAATGGCAATTTTGGCCCCTTTCGTCCCAAAATTGCTGAGAAGACGCCACGTGTCCCAAATATAGGGCCATAATCACAACTTTTTGTAAAGATAAGGGGTCAAAAGAGCATATTTCCCTAAACATATGGGTCACTTTTGCCATTTTTTTAATAGGGGGTCAAAATCGCAACATTTTAAAACTTAGGAGGCGAAAAATGTAGTTTAGCCTACAAAGAAATAATGGGTATTCCTTTTTTATATCCGATCCAGGTAATTGGTTTTTGCAATAGCCAACTTATATATGAATTAATGTTACACCGTTCAAAATTGTTTTACTCGATGCATATTTTTTAAATTTAACCGCTCATTAAATAGTTAAGTCCATTGATCAACAACGAATTGATTCAAATGTTAAAAGATTAGTGTTTCAGACATGTTTTGAAGGTGAGAAAAACCACAAGAAGGGGGGGTTGAATTGTGTTTTTGGAAACTTCTTCTTTTACGTTCTAGATAACTGTCCTCAGGTTCAGAGTCTGAAGTAGTTCAGAGTCTGAGTGAGTTCA
>Ga0228711_1002009_pt1 | contig 30843 bp, 9 predicted proteins | sample MedpolnodulmetaG_2_FD_177996 | JGI IMG/M metagenome (GOLD analysis project Ga0228711, IMG submission 177996) | Root nodule microbial communities from Medicago polymorpha collected in Santa Monica, California, United States - brown nodules | ecosystem: Host-associated > Plants > Roots > Nodule... | reverse complement strand
AAATTTTCTTTGAGAAGTCCACGTTCATAAAGTTGCAAATAGTATTCTCCAAAACTTTCAAAAGTTAATATATTAGTTAACATGTCACATTATTTTACTCAATCATCATAATCTTAAAAAAATCATTGATAAATGTTATTTTGGTTCAATAAACAAACAAGAAGAAAAAAAATGTAATTGATAGTTAAACAAAACTTATCAAATCAATGACTTCAAGAAATATTCTTCAATGATATCAACAATAAAACAAATATAATATAAATCTACACCCAAAGAGATTGTGAGATGTAAACCAAAATGAAATTGTGAGTGATGTTGGGTAAAGATACTACTTGTGGAGGCCCTGACATTGTTGATATCATTTCGCAGCAGCTAAAACAAGGAATCTGGATTCTTCATTCATTGCTATCGATGAAACGCTGGAGCAGCTCTTTCTCTTGCAAAACCAAACAATCTTCCGCTTTTTCAGACCGTTCATACTGATTTTTTGCAATATAATCAGACACAGCATCCCTTATTGGAGTTGGAATCACCCCAGACAGCTCAACGAAGAGTAAGGTAATGGCGAGTATGACAGTATGCGCAATGCAGCTGCATAATAATTTATCACAATGAGATTCACACAAAATGACATGGAAGACAGCAGAGTGGTGACCGTAATTAACATACGCTCTACTGTTACATACAATGAATGATCTGAGTATTTAAAATTTGTCCGAAAGGCCAACATAATCAGAGCTCATTCAGTGTTGGCCAACATAATCAATAAACCTCTCCGGAGTCCATATAAATACTCGAAAATGAGAAGCATCATCAATGTATGGAATCAAGAATCCTTGCCTAACAATTCTGTTTGCTTTCACAGTTGATTTATAGAGACCAAATACATTTATAAACTGATAAAACCAAAAGTTTAAAATAAATAAAAGGAATTAAAGTACACATACCTAAAGAACAAACATAAGAACAGAAAATAAAAGACACAGAGTCTAAAACAAAGAATGATACGAATAATAAGATTCAACAAAACAAAAACCTTACCTTTGCTTGGGTTGGACAAAGAAATGACACAGATGCAAGAAGTGAAATGAAACCTAAAATTTGCACCCCTTCAGTTTCGCAAGAGCCGGTATAAGTACCAAATCTATGAAAACAAAAATCGAAAAATATGGTTTCAATGCAACCTAAATCCAATGAAACCTTTAATAAAATGCAAAAATCCCCAAATATAAATGACAATATCTAAACCAAAAATGACAATGCTTCAAAATACTGTTTACTAAAGACACTCATTTGAACATTTCCTATTTATCAAGTAAGTGGAAAATGTATTGGTTCTTAAAGATTAAAACATAATATATGCATACGAACATGCACTTACATGGGCGAGATCAAAAACAAATCAGCATCATTGAATCTCCTCCTCCATAGAGCTAGCATTCTGATGTGAGCTATTTTTGGCCAAACCTCGCCTGTTTCCTTTATACATAACTAACTGCAATCTAATTATCAAACTTCTCAGACTATTGAGGCATTGAATGCTTGCAAGAAGACACATCAATTTCGACAATGAGAAATAAGTAAATTGCGAAGCTCACCTAAGTTTTTAACTTGTCAGGAGGGATGTTAGGTTTGAAAGATTGCATAATGTTAATGACTGAAGGGAACTCATATTTTGTAAGCCTCATCAAAACATTCTGTTTCTGAGTGACTCTAAGCAAAATTTTGGCACCTCACAATATCCAGTATCTTACGAGAACGCAACCCTTGTAATACTTCATCTGTCAATGACTTGAGGTTGTTGCAGTCAGTGATATGTATTTCTTGGAGAGCATTAAGGTGAATGATTTCAGTTGGGAATTGCTCAAGTTTGAATAAGCCATAAATGTCTAATATCTTTAGAGAAGTGAGATTTCGTAGCATCCCATCTGGAAAGCAAGTTAGATCTTCATTATCTTTGAACCGAAGTGATTCAAGACTACCAAGCTTATGAATTGAACATACCAAATCTTGGTTGCATTTCCCTTCTATACGCAAATCCTTGAGATGTGGAAGGCAAGGCAAGCCTGAAAGTTTAGGACATTCAGTAACTTGAAGTCTTGAAAGACATGGAAACATGTTTTCTTTATCCTCCCTGGATAACCTTACCAGGTTCGGTAGCTCTACAAGTACCAGAACTGCTAGTTTAGTAAAACCTCTCGCAACTTCACCATCACATGACTCCTCATCTACATATATTACATGGCTCATGTTCAATATTCTTAGGTCCTTTAGAGCAGGTAATTTTCCTAACTGTGGAAGGTGTAAACAACTTTTGCAATCCATTAGTTGTAGAAAAGTTAAACATTCCAACGAAGGACTAGATATCCATTGTGGGAAATAGGAACCTGTATATCCTTGCACACCCAAAGTTAGAAGCTTTTGAGTTTGAGGTTGAAGCACTTCAAGAATCTCCTCAACATTTTCTTGTAAATGAGACTCTTCATTTCTCTCCCATGACAATCTCAATTGCATCAAGTTCTTACTCGACATATTGGCTTCTTTGGCATTAACTACACTTTTTACTCTCTCCAAGTGCTTAATATAAAGATCTCCTTTGAGGTTTAGTTGTCCTAGTTCTTCCAAAAGGAATCCTTTTCTCTTCCCAACTACATACAAAGTTAAAGTTTTCAAGGAAATCAACTTCCTTATATTGGGGGGCAAGCTTGATAATGAGTAGCAGTTGGTCAAATATAAACTCTGTAGAGCTTTCAATTGTGTCAAACAATTAGGCAAGTTAAGGAGATGATAACAATTGTCTAACTTCAAAATCTGTAAATTCCACAATGTACATAAGGATTTTGGTAGAGTTTTGAACTTACCATCAGATAAATTCAAGTACCTTAGATATTTTAGACTACCAATTGAAGATGACAACTTTTTTCGTCTTTCAAAATCAAGCACTCGTAAAGAATAACATTTCAATACATGAGGTGAAAGTTGGTCAACATACTTTAAACATGTCTTCAATGAAATCACAGTAGGTAACCTAACTGAATTGGAATCCCCTAAGGATTTCCTCTTATAAATTGAGAGGTGGCGGATTCTTTCAGACGTACTAGGCACATCATTGTCATCCGTAATGGAGCATACTTCTTCTGCAACATATTGAGCAAGATCATGAACAAGATCATGCATTTTGAAACTAGTTTTCCCAAATTCATCTATCTCAATATCTTGAAAAAATGATCTCCAACATAACTCATTCCACACCTCATTGCCAATATCACCACCTTCCAACTTTTCATTTGACGAAATAAAGCCATTAGCCATCCAGAGTTCTATTAGAAAGTGTTTGCTTATTAGTTTATCTTTGGGAAAGAGTGCACACAAGGCAAAACACTGTCTCAATTTTACCGGCAAATTCAAATAACTTAATCTCAAGGCAGGCATGACGGAATTATCACCTTGTAAACTCCATAGCTTGCTTTCCTTGACGTAGAGCCACTCATTTTCGTCTCTTTTGAAACGCAAGAGACTTCCTAGTGCTATTGCCGCAAGAGGCACTCCCACACACTTTTTAACTATCTCGTTCCCTATAACCACAAGCTTTGCACATTCTTCCTCATTTGGTCCAAAGGCTCGTTGTTTAAACAATTCCCAACAATCATTGTCACATAGTTTTGATAAATTGTGAGAAGACACTGTTCCCATGGTTGCTGCTACCTTTGGAAGGCGAGTGGTTACTAAAATCGAAGCACCCTTGCCTCCACAAGCCAATACAGATCTCAATCTTTGCCAGTTCTCTGATTCGTCGTCCCACACATCATCCAACACAAGCAAATATCTTTTTCTCTGTAGCAAATCCAAAAGTTTTCTTTGCAACGGCTCTAGATCTAATTCCTCACAAGCATGACCAGATGCAGATTCTATGATGGCCTTTGTCATTCTTTTCAAACTGAAATCTTCTGAAACACATACCCAAATTCTTAGATCAAAGTGGTTGACTACACTCTCATGATTGAAGATAAGTTGGGCCAATGTTGTTTTTCCAATTCCACCGACACCGACAATTGGATAAACTGATAAATCCGCAAAACTAGAACCATCACCAACCAAAAACTCTACAATTTTATTGTTATCTTCATCTCTTCCATAAACTTGAGGCTGAGTAATGATTGAGGTGGTTTGCCGCCAGTCTAGGACTCCGCTTCTCCTCTCTCTGACTATCTCGATCAAATGAAACTTGCTCCTTTCATCTGCTATCTCATCCAATCTCTCCCTTATGCTCTTCATTTTCTTTGTAATTTTGTAATGGAAAGCAACATGCTTGGGATTTAAAGAGGATAAGCAAGAACTTTGTACCTTGTGTGATAGTCCACACGGAAATCCTTCATAATCCAACTCAAGTGCTTGGGTAGCACATTCGTCCAAGATGTCATCGAGGACATGAGCAGCATCTTTGAGCTTAATCAGCCAATCCTTGATAGATCTGTTTGAGAATTGCTTCTCCTCAGCATCTTCAAGTGTGGCCTTGATTGTAGTTAGCAAGCTTGAAAGACTTTTCAATTCACGATCGACGCCTAGAAATAGGCCAAGCTCCTTTCTAATGAGTTTGCTCAAATTATCAAGGACAATTTCAATGACAGCCTCAGCCATTTTTCAAGTGAATTCAAACTCAAAAAGATTTTAAATGGAAGATAGTTAGTTTGGTTGAGAAATGAAGTGGTATTATCAGAAAACAAGATTGACAAGGAATGTGTGGTAGGAGATGTTTTGGTTCCACTTTGTGAAGTCAACAACTGACCCACTATTATTATTATTATTATTATTATTTTTATTTTGAGGGTATTATTATGATTATTATTATTATTATTATTATTATTATTATTATTATTATTATTATTATTATTATTATTATTATTATTATTATTATCAATGTATCTACTTTTTATTGTTACTTGATTGAAATTTCAAGGAAACAGAGAAGAAAATGACAAGGGAGACAAAAAGAATCAAGGTTAAAACTTTACACTGAGATACTAACAAGCTTGAATTTCTTTCTAATTATTTGAATCATGAATGTGTTGGTTAATTTTTTTTCTACAAAAATTTCAGTTTGAAATAGTAAACTATTATGACTATCTCTATAATAATATAATATAGAGTTTAATTTGTATGCACCGTCGGACGTCGGTGTTCAGTTGCTTTACACACGCATTCAGTAACATGTTGCCACATCATTTAATGAATATTATAGAAATAAATTCTTCAAATAAAATATTATAGAAATAAATAGAAAAAAGATCCAAAAATTCAAGATTGAGATCCACTAATTCAATTTGTCATACATTTTCATGGGACCTTTTTGTTCAACAATGTTCTGAGCAGTCACAACAACAGTGTTAAGTTGTTTTCTTTGATGCCCTAGAGATGGATCTTCCTCTTCAAGCTGAAGCATTTGTTTTTACCTTTCCTCTCTCTTGGTGTTCAGAGGCTTATCTCATCGTTAATCTCTCCATTCTTCTTCCTCCCAGTTCTCCATATATAGTTGTACAAGAGATGAGCTTATATACACATGGTTAGTGACAGCTCATTCTAACTGTCATAACTAACTACATGCAAGTGAAATTACAAATGAAGTTAGGCTATCTAGAGTGTGACTTGTATTGCAAGTTAGGTATCTTGTGCTTCATATATTGTCTTCTCTTCCTCTTTTCTATTTTATTTCTGATACATATCATAACATGTAAACGAATAAGACCAATAGTACTCATCGATCTTTTTATACAATTTTTTATGTAATCAGAATTTGTAGAACTACTTTGCAAAGTAAAGCTGCTAATATTTGAAGAGGAAGAAGCATTCCTATAGAGCTTTGGATAATCAGAAAATACTTCAGCCCCCTGAAAATCAAAAGGCAAATACTAAGTTATAATATAGCATGAAAGTTAAAATATATTTCCTAACATTTGAAGATTATTTCCTTAAGGTATATTTCATTCAAAACTTTCCTTTGAGCTCCTCTAAATAAAATAAATTTTGACCAAAAAGAAAATCATACTTCTCTACATATTTAGTGATGTAGAATTGAGTCTACTGATAAGTTGGATGGTAATTGTTGTAGATGGATAGTAAGCAGTTACATTTATGAAACATACTTTATGTTTAATCTCATACTCTAAGCTTACATGGGGAGCACATCGCAGGCACCCTTGCAGTATTGTCCATCTGTACTTGCACAAGTATATATTTCTCTGTGTGATTCTGGAGTTCTTGTTTATTGTGTAAATGCTGTTTGAAAGCATGGGAAAATGAAAGACCATGTAAATGTAGTTTAAATTCAGTTTCTGAATACTAGCTGCTAATGGTTTTATTTGAATTCTCTCCTATTAGATTTTTATCACCTAAAATGCAGTTGTCTGTAATATATCCTCCTTCTTGTCACTTTTAGGCACTTGTTGTGACTAAATAAAATAGAAAATATCGCGACAAAAATTATAAACCAAACAGAGTAGGATCTAGAAAATCAAAGCTGGTGAAAAAAGCATATGATGGTTCATAAATCATAAAAGAATACAGAATTAGATCGTAATCAAAGCTTACAATGAAACTGAATTATGTTTCAAAATTCTAGGCAGTTTCTGCTCCATGTAGTTAAGTATATCATACTTTCACAAAAATCAAAAGGACATAAAAAATTCCAAAAAGAATATTACAGAAATATATTCACTATAAAAGCAAAACAAGAAAAAAAAACTTCTCAAAATTTTGCAGCCCAAAGTTCAGAGAGATCGGATCCATCCATATCAGCATTTCCTCCATTCAAGTAATTGACAGTGCATAAATCTTTCCATTTATTCGTCAAATTAGCCTCCCCAGATCTCCTTCCCCGTCGTATATATCATGTACCTGAATTTCTATCCAACATGATCTTCAGTTATAACCACAGTTTTTTCTGTTGACAAAACTCAGTTGCAGCCGTAGTGTCAAAGAAAGGCCAGTAATAATTTGAAGAGGAAAATTTCTGGAGCTTTTGAAAATTTGCACATGCTTCAGCCCCTTCAAATCAAAAGGTAAATACTAAGTTATAATATAAGTAAAATATCATGAAAGTTAAACTTAGATAGTCAGAAGTGATTCATTTACTCTACTTACATTGATTGTAAATCCACTCCATTGCTTTGCCCGTGTGTTTTTCCTGCAACCAAATTCTCGTGGTCAGCGATGTGCTTTGGCAAAGACCAATGGTTCATGAGTTATTAGGAGGTTGATATGCAAGACTGCTTTGGCTAAGTTTGAGTATCTTTAACATGAAATTGATTGGTAATATACCACAGGATTGAATAAAACAAAGTTCAGATGATCAATATCATCAAGTGTATAATACTTTTGAAGTAAATTTAAATGCATATCATGACAGATAAGAAACTGAAATCCCCTGCTCTTATAGTCTTGAATGACTGATATTATGCATGCGTCTCCTCATTCATTGTGTATAGAGAAGGCAAGAAAGAATCTTAAATTCTTTTCTAACTAACGTGATATTACTTTACTTGGAAATGCAAATAATGATGTGAAATTTAATACGGTACAAAAACTATATTTATCCCAGTTTATCAACTACTTTTAACATTTCATGAGGATTGAAATTTCAAGATATATTATAGAACTTTTCCAAAATTTGTTAAAGAAGTCCACACTTCGATCACAACGACTCACCAAAATCTCAGAGATTAATACCTCTTCCTGGTTAGCGTAAACAACCTTTAATCTTGCAATATCACCTAATAAATCAGCTAAATAAATTAATGCATGAATACTGGACAGTAGTTACTTTTCAGAAACCAAAATCATAACAACTAACCACCTCTTGAATACAATAGAAGAATTGGCTCCAGAAGAGATAGTAGTCTATCCAAGACTTCTTTCATAGCATAAAAGCCACAAATAATTGTGTCTATTTTCTTTCCTCCAAACTTTTCTCAATGGCATCGTGGTTGCACATATTTTGAGAAGACCAAAGGACATGTTATTGGCATACTGCCTTCAAAAAACTGCAGCACCCTGCACTCCTGCTGTAAGAAGCTTGTTAGTGCAATATAGTCTTAAATACAAACTACATTTTGAAGTACACATTAAATTGCATGTCAAGTTGGACAATTTGATGAGAAATTGGTTTGTGGTAGTTTAAAAGCTTGTTTTCTGTCATAAGTTTCATTCATTTACAACCTATCTTCTAAAGAATCAATGGCATTTTGTATTTGAGCAAATAAAAGTATGAAAATAAAAATAGGTATCAACTAAAAGCAACAAAAATAGATATAACTCTCACATCTGTCTTTTCCATAGAGGCAAATATTGTTAAAGCCATGATAAGTCCAACCAGAAAGCCAGATGACAAATGCTTTCAGTTCCAAATGCTCTCGGTTCTCATAAAACTTTAGAGCCTTGACAAAGAACATTGATGCTATAAGAAAAGAAAATTTAATTAGATCATATTTTAGAAAAATCATAATATATCACAATTTATAGAATCCAAATTTCTAACACAAAAATCAGCATTTAAATTTAATTACAGAATCTCAAAAGTTCATTAATCTAAATATGCTTTGCTAGGAGTCCATATTCAACCATTTGGTCTACACATGCAGAACTTGGTCCTTTAAGTCTAATACACATGCATTACTATTTCTTCAATAATAAAACCTACTGGAATTTATTGCAGAAGAAAAAAAGAGAGAATATTTGTGTGGAGACACTCAAGATCATCATTCTTTAAAATGTATTTAAGCATATATTGGAGTAGGCTGGAGTTTAGAATTTGAATTGACCAGAAAAGTGAGATCACTCATCAATGATTTCAATTATGAAGGGTAACAGGTATTACCTGAGGCCTAATCATGTTATCTATTTTTCTGAAGTCGTCTTTAATATACAGAAGAACCCTAGATAAAACTCCTACAAATACCCCACCAGTTACCAACCCAAGCGTAGACCATAACAAAGATAAAAATTAGAAGATGTACAATATACTAAATTAGTAGCATTGAAAGTGGGCGGGAGATTTAGAAACGAACCTGCAACATGTTATTCTCCTCCTCTTCGAAACTAACTTTTGTAAATGATAATGTTTTCAACGTGAGATATTTTTGGCCAATCTTCACCTTTTTCCTTTTCGCATCTTTTCTCTAACTCATAGCAACCGTAAATTACCAAACATCTCAGACCAGGAAGGCTCTGAATGCTGATCGGAAGACATGTCAACTTTGGACATTCTACAATTTCTAGTTCGATAAGAGAACTAAGATTTCTTAACGATTCAGGTAAGGATGTCAGGCTTGGAAGATTCCTCAATGATAAACATTCAAGGGAAGTAACTTGTTTCAAAGTCTCATCCAAACCTTCTAATTCTGAGCAACTGGAAATCGTCAAGTCCTTAAGGGAAGTGGGATTTCTTAGCATCCCATCTGTTATCTCTTTATTACCACGGAGCTGAAGGGATTTTAGACTACCAAGTTTATGTATAGAACTTAGCAAATCTTGGTTGCATTTCCCTTTTATGTTCATATCTCTGAGAGATGGAAGGCAAGGTAAGTCCAACAATTTAGGGCATTCAGTTATTTCAAGTCTGGAAAGGCGAGGGAACATATTTTCCCTATCCTCCCTTGATAACCGTAGCAGGTTAGGCATATTCTCCAATAACAAACATTCTAGTGCTATGAAACCTTCCACAACTCCACTATCATACGAAACCTCGTCTAAGTATAGTACAAGACTCATGTTGAAAAGTAATAGCTCTTTTAGAAAAGGTAGTTTCGCCAACTGTGGGAGGTGTAAGCAATTTTTGCAATCTTTGAGATATAAAAAATTTAAATCTCTGAGAGAAGGACTAGACATCCATTGTGGGAATTGGGTACCTGTATACCCTTCCACACACAATCTTTGAAGCTTTTGGGTATGAGCTGGTTGAAGCACTTCAAGAATTTGCTCGACATTTCCCTGCAATTGGGACTCTTCGGTGCTCATCCATGATAACCCCAAATAGTTCAGGCACTTAGTCAACATGTTGGCTTCTTTAGCATCTTCAACACTTTTCACTCTCTCAAGGTGCTTAATGTGAAGTTCTTCTTTAAGATTTAATTGTCCTAATTCTGCCAAAAAGAACCCTCTTTTGTTGCCAACTACATACATGCTCAAAGTCCTCAAGGAAGTCAACTTTCCTATGTGAGGAGGCAAGCTTGACAGTTTCCTGCAGTAATTCAACGATAGATGTTGTAGAGCTTTCAAGCATATCAAACTATTAGGAAAATTTTGGAGATTTTGACAATGGTCTAACTTCAAAATCTGCAAATTCCGCAACTTACATATAGGTTCTGGAAGAGTTTCAAAGTCACCCGAGGAAAGATTCAAGTACCTTAAATACTTCAAATGACCAATTGAAGATGGAACTTTTTTCATATTATTCAACTTAAGTGCTCGTAAAGAATGAAATTTCAATACATATGGTAAAACTTTGTCACCACCGACCCCTATGTAGGTTTTCAATGATTTGAAGCTACGCACCCATATTGAATCGAATTCCGTCAACGAACTCTCTTCATAAAATGAGAGATGGTGGATTCTTTCTATCGTACTAGGCATGTCATTGTTATGTGTAATGCACCGCACCTCTTCTGAAACAGATTGAGCAAGATCATGAACAAGATCGTGCATCTTGAAACTTGTAATTTGACCATAATTACCTATTTCTATATCATGAAAAAATGATCTCCAATATAATTCATTCCATATCTCATTGGCAATTTCTTCCTCGTCCAACAGTTCATTGGATGAAATAAAGCCATTAGCAATCCAAAGCTCAATTAAAAATTGCTTGTCAGTTCTTTGATCTTTTGGAAATAGTGCACAAAATGCAAAACATTGCCTTAGTTTTACTGGCAAATTCAAGTAACTTAATCTCAAGGCAGGCATGACATAATCTTCATCTTGTAAATTCCATAGTTTGTTTTCCTTTACATAGTGCCACTCCTTCTCCTCTCTTTTAAAGCGCAAGAGGCTTCCAAGTGCTATTGCTGCAAGAGGCACTCCCCCACACCTTTTTAGTATCTCCTTTCCTATGACCACAAGTTCTGTCCGTTCTACCTCATTTGGTCCAAAAGCTCGTTGTTTAAACAATTCCCAACAATCTTTGTCGGATAGCTTTGATATATCATGTTGAGACAATGTTCCCATGATTTCTGCTACCTTTGAAAGACGAGTGGTGACCAAAATTGAAGCACCTGTTCCTCCACAAGCCAATACAGATCTCAACCTATGCCAGTTTTCTTGTTTATCATCCCACACATCATCCAATACCAGCAAATATCTTTTTCCTTGTATAAAATCTAGAAGTTTTCTCTGCAAAAGATCTAGATCTAAATTTTCCCAGGCATGCCCAGATGCCGATTCTAAGACAGCTTTTGTTATTCTCTTCAAACTAAAATCTTGTGAAACACATACCCACATTCTAAGCTCAAAGTGTTTGACGACCCTCTCATGATTGAAGATAAGTTGGGCAAGTGTTGTTTTTCCAAGTCCGCCTAGACCCACAATTGGATAGACGGATAAATCCTCAGAACCAGAAGCATCGTCAACCAAAAAATCTACAATTTTATCCTTATCTTTATCTCTTCCATAGACTTGAGGTTGAGAAATGATTGAAGTGGTCTGACGCCAGTCAAGGACTTCACTTTTCTTCTCTCTGACTATCTCAGTCAAATGAAACTTACTCCTTTCTTCAGCTATTTCATTCAACCTCTCTCGTATGCTTTTCATTTTCTTAGCAATTTTGTAACGGAAAGCAACATGCTTTGGATGAAAAGAGGATATGAAAGAGCTTTGTACCTTGTGTGATAGTCCTATGTTGTGCTGCATCTCCAATGCTTGAGTGGCACACTCGTCCAAGATGTCATCGAGGACGTGAGCAGCATCTTTAAGCTTAAGCAACCAATCCTTGATAGATTTGTCACTAAATTGTTTCTCCTCAGCATCTTCAAGAGTAGCCTTGATTGTAGTGAGCAAGCTGGAAAGACTTTTAAAGTCTTGATCGAAACCAAGAAATAGAGCCAGCTTCTTCTGAATGAAGGAGTTCAAATTTTGAAGCACAAGTTCAAGCACAGCCTCAGCCATCTTCTAAGTTCAAAATGAAAGTGCACAAGATTTGTGTGATTTAGAAACGACGTGATAATAGTAACATCCACGCAAGAAGGTTAGCAAGGAAATGTACAGAGTTTGCGTCGATATTTTTTATTGCTTGAGTGAAATTTCGTGGAAAGAAACATCCACTAGCAAATGGTATGTTAGATAACATAAACAAAGACCTCACCGCAATCAGAGGTTAATCTTCAAATAATTAATTATTTTTCTTTTTCAAATATCTCACCACAATCACAGGCAGAATTTCTCCAAACCAAAGTTTTTGTCGGCTTATTTCCCATAAAATATCATTTTCATAAGTAAAGTAGTACTGTTTATGTTAAAAAAAAATTAAGTAATGTTTATAATAATTTAATGGAAAATGATTACTTGTGCGGTTAGGGCACATGTTGAGAATTCTACAGATAAAAAATTATGTATTGAAAATTGTGTTAATTTATTGCTCAAAATGTTTAATATTAATTTTTTTTCAACAAATTCTTACCATTAATGGAATGAAATTAATAAGTTAGCATGACCCTAATTTAATAACGAAGAATGCTAACAATACACATTTTAACATACACTTTTCAACACACTCTCTTTGATTGGTTAAAATTCACACGGGTCCCACCAAATCATGTGGGGACCATATAAATTTAGGGGGACCTATGTGAGTTTTAACAAATCGAAGAGTATTTTGAAAAGTGTGTGTTAGAATGTGTGTAATTTTTTTTAAAAAAAAAACCTATTTTCATTCATTTAAAAAATGACAAGTTGTCATTTATCAAGTTTGTCTTCTATTTGGCATGTTTTTTCATTGTTTTCACGTTATTTTTGATAAATACGTCACTAGGATAAGAGGCCGAAATGACATAGAAGAATAAAATGCGATTTGATTTTAATATGAAGAAAGAACCAAGTCTAAGTATGGTTAACATTGATTTAAAATTTGATTTGGAAAAAAAACAAAGGGAGTCACTTGGGTTAAAATCCAAGGTTTGTTAATAAAAGGTGTTTTTTGAGTTTTGCATATTTGAATGTTTTTTGAAATTTTGATTATTCTAAACTAAAGTGAGCTAATTAACGTCTAAAAGTCGAGGCGTAGCAGAATAAAATAAAGCGCGAAGGGTTTTATAAAGGATGTTGGATCTAAATTAAAAGTCTCATTTCCTTGGAATTAATCTAAAGTTACTAGTTGTTTGATTTTAATTTTTGGTCCTTGATTTGATTTTGATTTTGATTTAGGTCTTGACATAAAGCGGAATAAATAAATATGTGTGTCGGTGCAAGATTCTCATTTATGTATTTACATTGTTCCCAAGTACATTCTAAATCACAATAATTAGCAAATAAATATGAAATGCATATACTAGAATAAATAAGCATGCATGCAATGAAATATTCTCATTTATATTTACATTTGTCCATAAATACATTCTAAAGCATAATTAGTAAGAAAATAAAATGGCAAATAAATATAAAATGCATGATATGATATTAACACTAAATAAACTAAAATAAAGCAAATAAATATATAATAAAAGAAAAAAAGATAAAAAAAATGAGATGATAATACTAAATAAAAAAACAGCAAGTAAATAAATGATAAAAAAAGAAAATATAAAAAAGAAAAAATAGAGAAAATAACACTAAACTACACTAAAAAAGCAAATAAATGAATGGTAAAAGAAAACAAAAGATGAGATGATAATTGTAAAAAAATAAAAACAACGAGTAAATGAAGTAAATAAATAAAATGCAAAAAATTAAAAAATGCTAAAAAAAAACTAAATTAAAGCAAGCAAGTAAAAAAGAAAAAAAATGCATGAAATAAACACTAAAATAAACTAACAAAAATAAATAAAGAAAAAAAATAAAAAAAATAAAAGAATGCATGAGATAATGTTGCATATTTATAGATATGCTTAAAAGAAAAAAAATGACAAAAAAATAAATAAAAGCTAGAGAAATAATAAAGAAAAATGCAAGAAAATGAAAATAAAAAAGGGGCGTGCAGATCTGAAAAGGGGGTGTAATAGCAAGTTGCATATAGGACAAAAAGAATGGGTCCCATTGGTCTTTTATTTTTTAAGTCCACCACCGATCTTTTATTTTTTCCAAGGAAAAGGGGAAAAATTCGAAATAACCCTATTTTTGAAGAGATCAAAGGTCCGGGATTAGTTACGTTAAGTGAAGGTATTAGCACCATAAACGTCTATAGTATCCTATAGAAATCTCTTGTTTTTATTTATCTTGTGCTAAAGTGTTACTTGCTTGTAAAAAGGCCTAAGTGTGAAAAGGACTAAAGTGATGAGTAAAAAGAAAGAAAAACGTTTTTGTTATTTTGTTGATTTGAAAAGACCAAGTCTTTTGCCTACATACCCGAATGGGATCAAAATCATGTAGTTCGGGGTAAAAAGCCGAGTGATTTGTCTTGGTTGATTTTAAAGTTTATAAAAAGTTTTTGAGAGGATAAGAGGTCGAAATGACATAGAAGTATAAAAAGCGATTTTATTGATTTTAAAGTTTGAAAAAAAGTCTAAATATGATTAAAATTGATTGAAGTTTGATTTGGAAAAAAATATAAGTCACTTGGTTTGAATTCCAAGGTTTGTTAAGAACGATATTTTTGTGATTTTTGACTATTTGAATGTTTTTGAAATTTTTGATTATTTTAACTAAAGTATAAGAAGTTAAGCGTGATAAACTAAACTAAAGCGCAAAAGATTTCACTAGTACGTTGGATCCAAATGAAAGACCCATTTTCTTTGGAATAAACTATACTACTATTTTTTGCGTTTTCGTTTTTTAACATAATAAATAAATAAATAAATAAATATGCATGCAATGCAAGTTCTCATTTATATTTACATTTGTCCTTAAATACATTCTAAATCACAATAATTAGCAAATAAATATGAAATGCATAAACTAAAATAAATAAATATGCATGCAATGCAATATTCTGATTTATATTTACATTTGTCTCTAAATACATTCTAAGACATAATATGTAAAGAAATGAAGTGGCAAATAAATGTAAAATGCATGATTATGATATTAACGCTAAATAAACTAAAATAAAGCTAATAAAACAAAGAAAGAAAAAAAGATGAAATAATAATAAATAAAAAACAGTAAGTAAATAAATAATAAAAAAAGAAAATAGAAAAAGAAATGAAGAAAATAGAGATAATAACACTAAACCACACAAAAATAAAGCTAATAAATGAATAATAAAAGAAAATAAAAGATGAGATGATAATTCTAAAATAAATTAAAAAAAACCAGCAAGTAAATAAAATAAATAAAAAAAATGCAAGAAAAAAATGCATGAAATAACACTAAAAAAATTAAATAAAATAAATAAAAGTAAATAAAAAATAAAAAAATTGCATGAGGTAATTTTGCATATTTCTAGATATGCTTAAAAGAAAAAAATGACAATAAAATAAATAAAAACTAGAGAAATAATAAAGAAAAGTGCAAAAAAATAAAATAAAAAAGGGGGGTGCAGATCTGAAGGGGGGGGGGGTGTAATTGAAACAGCATATAAGACAAATTTGGTGGGTCCCATGGTCAAAGGGGGAAGAAGTCAACTTGTTCTTTCCCACCATGAAGCTCTTTCTCGTGAGAACAACAACAAGAAACACCACCATTTTTGATTTTCCTTAAAACTCAAATAGTCACCAAATCTCACAAACTAAAATACCATTTGAAAGTTTGTATAGAGAGAAAAGTAAAAAATAAGTTTTAACCCAAAAAAATAAAACTCAAAAAAATTTCAGGGGTATCAAAACATCAAAACCCACCTAAATTAAGCCTTGAAATGGTCTAACTCACTATCACTTTTTCTTGAGAAATTATGGTTTTGAATTCACGATTTTGGATGGTTTTTCTTGAGTTTTTGAGTGTTTTTGGTTTGTTTGAAGTGTTTATGATCTTTTGGTTGAAGAATGGTTAAGTTTCATGAAGAAATGAAGATTTTGGAATTTTTGATGAAAATGATGATTTTGGCAACTCTCAATTTCGTCCCCCACTCTCTGATTTGTTGGGTACTTATAGAGGGAGTGGCTTGGTCACCAAGAGTGCAAAAATTAGGTTAAGTGGTGAGTAAGAAAGGGTAGTTTGGGATTTTTGTAAAAAATGAGTTTTTAGTACTTTTTTTTGATGATTTTTGGTGGTGAATGATGAGGTGTGGATAATGATGAGGTGTTATGTGCGTAGAAGGTTTTAGATGCATAATTTGTGGCGAAGGAAATAAAATGAGAGTGAAATGTGCATTTTGGATGAATTTGTCAAAGTTAGTGTTTTTTGAATTTTGAATTTGAATTTGAATTTTGTGATTTTTGAAAATAATAAAACAAAATTGGTGTAAAGTTGTGATTTTTGTGATTAGAAATGAAAGGAATTGAAATCGGAATGTTTAGTGTGATGAAATTGAGTTTTCTTGAGAACGAAGTAACAAAATAAAAATGCAAAATAAAAAAATATGCATAAATAAAAAAGAAATTTGAAGTTAACTTGTAAAACAAATAACTAAGGAAAAAAAACTCATTGAAATGCATTTGGTGTATAAAAAATATGTTGATTTTTATAAAAAAAATTTAGAATGAAAGGAATTTAGGTAAAAAATTGGGGTATGGCATCGTGTTATAGACTTTTATGAATATTTTTGTTTTTATAATGTGGTGGGATATTTTTGCTTTTATGGATTTTTATAAATATAGTGAAATGGTTTTGTTATGTGCTTTTAAAGAATCACACACAAGAGTTGTTTGATGGAGTTCATTGCTTCAGGTACAAAATGAAGGACTAGAAAATGCAGAGTTTAGGTGCACTCTTTTCGTAGGTGAGAAGGTTTTCATTCTCCGAGAGACATTTTGCCTTTTAAAAGATTTGGAGCTCAGACTTCTAAATATGAATACTAGTGGAGATATACTATAACTTATTATTAAGCATTAGTAACAAAAGACTTGATGCAATTAGAAATCTGAGAGAGAAAAGGAAACTGAGAGAAAATTATACAGGTAACTAATGAAACATATTGCTAACTACAGGTAACTAACTCCAAGTATAAAGATAACTAACTAACAGAAAGTTGACTCGATAACTTGTCGTAGAAGGAAGTCATATAGCTTCCTTTTGTACTGCTGAACTGCAGCAAGTCTTACAACAATGGTCAAACAAAGTATTTTTTTGAAAAACTGGTCCATTAAATAAAATAAAAATAAGAAGACAAAAATTAAAAACCAAACATAGCAGGATCTATAAAAAAAATGCTGGAAAAATATTGATCATACGCAATGCAGAAAAAAATATCAAAGAACAAAATTAGGTCAGCACCTCAGCTTACAATAGTATATATTGAAATAAGAACAAACATCCATAAGGATTAATGATATTCACCTAAAAGCAAAATAAGAACAAACTTCTCCCAATTTTATGCCAATATTTCAGAGACTGGATCCTTGCATCAACGCTTCCTTCGTGCAGAAATTTTCGATGCATGTAGTCTGCATCTGAATTCCTGTCCCAATAGATCCTCAATTAATATCATAGTTGGTTGAGTCATGAATAAGATCACTTTTACAAATGTTGTGCATAACCAAAGAGAATATCACCAATTCCAACAGAGAAAGCAAGGCTGAAGATTCTTCCATGACAGAACATTTTTGAAAGCATACATTAAAGCCTCTTGTATGCCTCCTTCTATGGCTTTGACATGTTCATTTCCTAAAGTAGACAAGATAGTAAATACAGAAGAATCAGTTTTTAAGAAGAAAACAAAAGATGAGTACATGTTTGGATAGTCATGAGGCTTAGAAACAGATAAATACAAAAGATTGAAATAAATAAAAAGAATTAACTTTCTCATGCTTAAAGAACAAAACATAATCTCGGCCACAATCTATACTCTTTCAATATACATCCTACAAACATAAAAAGTTAAAACATAGAAAATCTGAAATAAAGAATGATATGAATAATAAAATACAACAAAACGAAAACCTTACCTTTTACTAGGGTTGAACAAAGATGGCACCAACAAATCTAAACGACATCTCCTATGCATATGGGACCCATACAGTGGGAGAACGATTTCTTCCGTGAGTGGAAAGCATATGAAGTTGCATTTAAGAGATCTAAAACCAATCTGCAGTGTAAATTCCTCCTCCTTATCCATAGAACATTCTGATGTTTTTTACTACAATGCATGGAATGTGAGCTATTTTTGGCCAATCATCACCAGTTTTCTCTTTACACCGTTTCTCTAACTCACTGCAGCTGTAAATACTCAAACGTTTTAGACCAGTAAGGCATTGAATGCTCATAGGAAGGCACGTCAGCTTTGGACACTGAGAAATATTTAATTCTTGAAGCAAACTTAGGTTTCCTAACCAGTCAGGTATGGATGCAAGATTTGGAAGATCACACAGTGTCAGCGATTGAAGGGAAGTCATATGTTGTAAACTCTCATGCAAAACTTCTATTTCTGAGCAACTTTGGATCACCAATTCCTCAAGACAAGTGAGGTATTGAAAACTTTGAGATAGGTTGAACTTTTGGTACTTCACAATACTCAATCTCTTAAGAGAGTGCAACCCTTGTAATACTTCATCTGTCAATGACTTGAGGTTTTCACATTCAGTAATACATATTTCTTGGACAGCACTAAGGTTAATGATTTCAGTTGGGAAGCTTTCAAGTGCAGAAAGACTATAAATGCCAATTTTTTTTAGAGAATTGAGATTGATTAGCATCCCATCTGGAAAGCAAGTTAGTTCTTCATTGCCACTGATCATAAGGGATTCAAGACTAACGAGTTTCTGAATTGAACTTAGTAAACCTGTGTTGCATTTTCCGCTTATACTCATATCAATGAGAGATGGAAGGCAAGGCAAGCCCAACAATTTAGGACATTCAATAATTTGAAATTGAGAAAGGTGTGGGAGCATGTTTTCTCTATCATCCCTTGATAAAATTATCAGGTTTGGCAGCTTCACTAGAACCAGTTTTTCTAGACATATAAAACCTCCTGCAACTCCATCATCGCATGAATTCTCGTCTAAGTATTTTACATGACTCATGTTAGATACTGTTAGACTCTTTAGGGATGGTAGCTTCCCCAAATGCGGAAGGTGTAAACAACATTTGCAATGTACAAGTTGTAAACTAGTTAAATATTTTAGAGTAGGACTAGACATCCATTCTGGGAAACAGGAACCGGTATATCCTCGAACACCCAGAATTCGAAGTTGCTGAGTTTGAGGTTGAAGCACTTCAAGAATCTCCTCAACATTTTCCTGTAATTGTGACTCTTCATTTCTATCCCATGACAATTCCAACTTTTCCACGCACTTGCTTGACATATTAGCTTCTGCGGCATTCATTACACTTTTAACTCTCTCCAAGTGCTCAATGTGAAGGTCTCCTTGAAGGTTCATCTGTCCTAATTCTGCTAAAAGAAACCCTTTTTTCTTGCCAACTACGTATAGTGTTAAAGTTCTCAAGGATGCCAACATCCTTACATGCGAGGGCAAGCTTGATAGTGAAATGCAGCCTCTCAAATATAGATGTTGTAGAGCTTTCAAGTGTACTAGACTATTAGGCAACTTTTGGAGATTTTGACAAGAGTCTAACTTTAAAATCTGCGAATTCCACAACGTACATAAGGATTCTGGAAGAGTTTTGAAATTTCCCCAAGAAAGATTCAAGTACCTTAGATATTTCAAACGACCAATTGAAGACGACAACTTTTCTTTTCTCTCGAAGTCAAGCACTCGTAAAGAATAACATCTCAATATATGTGGTGAAAGTTGGTCATCATAATTTATACATGTCTTTAGCGATTCGACATTATGTAACCTGATTAGACCAATTTTCCCAAAATAGTCCCTCCTACAAATTGAGAGATGGCGGATTCTTTCAGACATGCTAGGCACGCCACTATCATTTGTAATGTGACAAACCTCTTCTGTGATAGATTGAGAAAGATCATGAACAAGATCATGCATCTTGAAATATGCAATTTGTCCAAATTCATCTGTCTGAGTATCTTGAAAAAATGATCTACAGTATAATTCATTCCACGCCTCATTACCAATATCCTCTGCTTCCAACATTCCATTGGATGGAGTAAATCCATTAGCCATCCAAAGCTCAATTACAAACTGCTTGCTTATAATTTCATCCTTGGGAAATAGTGCATAGAAGGCAAAACACTGTCTCAACTTTAACGGCAAATTCAAGTAACTTAATCTCAATGCAGGCATGACAGAATTCTCACCTTGTAAATTCCATAGCTTACTTTCCTTGACATAGCGCCATTCCTTTTCTTCTCGTTTAAACCGCAATAAACTTCCCAGTGTTTTCGCTGCGAGAGGGACTCCCCTACACTTTTTTACTATCTCCTTCCCTATGACTGCAAGATCTGACCGTTCAGCCTCAGTTGGTCCAAATGCTCGTTGTTTAAACAATTCCCAACAATCCATGTCAGGTAGCATTGATAAATCATGAGAGGGCGTCGTTCCCATGATTGCTGCAACCTTTGGAAGACGAGTGGTTACCAAAACCGAAGCACCCTTGCCTCCATAATCCAATACAGATCTCAATCTCTCCCAATTCTCTTGTCCATCGTCCCATACATCATCCAACACCAACATGTATCTTTTTCTTCGTAGCAAATCCAACAGTTTTCTTTGCAGCGGCTCTAGATCTAAATCCTCGGAAGCATGGCCAGATGCAGCTTCTATGATGGCTTTTGTCATTCTCTTCAAACTGAAATCTTCTGAAACGCATACCCAAATTCTTCGCTCAAAGTGGTTGACTACCTTCTCATGATTGAACACAAGTTGGGCAAGTGTTGTTTTTCCAAGTCCACCTAAACCGACAATTGGATAAACTGATAAATCCTCAAAACTAGAAGCATCATCAACCAAAAAGTCTACAATTTTATTCTTATCTTCATCTCTTCCATAAACTTGAGGTTGAGTAATAATTGAGGTGGTTTGTCTCCAGTCAAGGACTTCGCATCTCCTTTCTCTGACTATCTCAGTCAAATGAAACTTACTCCTTTCTTCAGCTATTCCATCCAATCTCTCCCTTATCCTCTTCATTTTCTTAGCAATTTTGTAACGGAAAGCAACATACTTAGGATTTAAAGAGGATAAGCAAGAACTTTGTACCTTGTGTGATGGACCAAACTTGAACCCTCCATACTCTAACTCCAGTGCTTGGGTGGCACACTCGTCCAAGATGTCATCGAGGACGTGAGCAGCGTCTTTGAGCTTATGCAGCCAATCCTTGATGGCTCTGTTTGAGAATTGCTTCTCCTCAGCATCTTCTAGTGTAGCCTTGATTGTAGTTAGCAAGCTAGAAAGAGTTTTCAATTCACGGTCGACACCTAGAAATAGGCCAAGCTCCTTCTGAACGAGTGAGCTCAAATTATGAAGGACAACTTCAATGACAGCCTCAGCCATGTTTCAAGTGAATTCTAACTCACAGAATGTAAATGGAATAGAGTTTGTTTTGTTGAGAAGTGAATATCAGAAAAAGAAGACTAACAAAATGTGAGCGGTAGGATATGTTATTTGTGAAGTCAATAGGTGACCCACACTGATTAATGTATCTTTGAAATTTTGCACAAAGTTGTTGAGGTTTATATCTACTTTTTATTTGTATTTGATTGAAATTTCATAGAAACAAACAACTATAAGGATTTGACAGGTTAGAAAAACGAAATAGGTTGAAACTTCACTGATATAACAAGCTTTAATTTCTTTCTAAATTATTTGAATCAAGAATGTGTTGGTTGATTTCTTTCCACTAAAATTTCATTTTAAAAAAAATAAAGTATTATCTCTATAATATAATAGTACTATCCTTAAAAAAAATAAAAAATAATAGTACTAATACATAATATATGCAGGGGTCGGAGTTTGAACCATAGTAATAATACATAATATGTGTAGGGGCTGGGGTTCGAACCCCGGACACCCCAAAACCAGAAGCATCACCGACCAAAAGTCTATAATTTTATCCTTATCTTCATCTCTTCCGTAGAATTGAGGTTGAGTAATAACTGATGTGGTTTGGCGCCTGTCAAGAACTCCTCTTCTCTTGTCTTTGACTATCTCAGTCAAATGAAACTTGCTTCTTTCTTCAGCTATTCCATCCAATCTCTCCCTTATGTTCTTCATTTTCCTAGCAATTTTGCAACGGAAAGCAACATGCTTTGGATGAAGAGAGGATAAGCAAGAGCTTTGTATCTTATCGGTTAGTCCACCCTGAATCTTTTGTACTCCAACTCTAGTGCTTTGGTCGCACACTCATCCGAGATGTCGTCTAGGATGTGAGCAGCATCTTTAAGCTTAAGCAGCCAATCCTTGATAGCTCTATCAGTGAATTGTTTCTCCTCGGCATCTTCAAGAGTAGCCTTGATTGTAGTGAGCAAGCTTGTGAGACTTTTAAAGTCTTGTTCAAAACCAAGAAATGGGCCAATGTTTTTCTGAATGAGTGAGCTAAAATTTTTAAGCACAAGTTCAAGCACAGCTTCAGCCATCTTCTAAGTGGTAACTTGTAACTTGCACAATGAAAGCACAGGTTTGTTTGTATGATTGAGAAATGCAGTATGGTAGTATCAACAAGCAAGAAGATTAACAATAATTAAGGATTGGTATATGACAGAAAAAAATTACGTCAAGTCAACAAGGGTCCCGCCAGAAAAAAATTGCTCTCTGAAATTTCAACAACTTCTTTATGGAAATTTCTTGAAAACAATCAGATGTAAAGGAAAGGTGAGAAAATAGAACACTTCACTGAAATAGGTCATAATCAGTTATGTTTTCTAGTACTGTAAGTTGTTACTTCACCTCAAAAACAGCATCAGCCACTGAAATTTTAAATGGTGTGATGTTCATATATACACCACATGGCTTGTGTGACTTAGATTTTTAGTGTTCAATTAAGGAAAAATCATGTGAGAAAGACTATTTTTTTATGCATATGAAAGGAAATTTTTTTAGAGAAACATATAAGGTAGGTTGCAACCTTTTTTTTTAAGAGGAGGTAGCAACCTTCTTAAAATACTAATTTTTGAAATATTAGAAAAAGAAGTAAGAAAACTTTAGGGAGTAAACCTGAATAAGTAGATTTTTAGGGACAATTTAAATCGTAGTTTATACAAAAATATCTTTAATATTTTCAAAAGAAAGTTAAATTTCAACAAATTTAACTATACTAATACACTAAAAAAACAGTTATATGTAAGAAAGATTAACACTCAAGTTCTGTGTTGTAACAAAAAAAAATAAAAAATTCAGCTGTGTGTAACAAACTAACTTTTACAAGATAACAAACTTTAAACAAGACAAGGTAATATTGACTATTTAATTTTATATCCTTGGTAATATTGACTATTGTAGAGTAACAACAAGAGTAATAATCCCTAGAATAATGTGAAAGTCACTGTAATTTTTTCTTATTAAAACAATTCTATAAAAATACCATTAGAGAATACTAATTTTGTAATTTAAGTAACTATTTTCAAACATATTTTAAGAGCCTAAACTTTTCTTTTAATCAAAAGTTTCCTGCGGTTGCTAAAATCCTCAGGAAATAATTACCCACAAAGGTATCACCGGGGAGTGCAAATCCTTGACAAAATCCGCAGGAAACGCGTTTCCTGCGGATTATTCACTCGATTCCGCAAGTAATTCCGCAGGAAAAGCGACAGTTTCTAGTAGTGACAGCTCTCCTCGTGGAGGTCCTTTCATTAGACGAAAAAGAAGATACTGTAAGATAAGAGAAAAGAAGCTGGAATGTTAGTGTAAATCGTGGTTGAACTAGGAATCTCGGTCCATCATCTTATCCCTATCTATGAAACGCTCAAGAAGCTCCTTCTCTTGCAAAACCAAACAGTCTTCAGCCTTGCCAAACATTTCATACCGATTTTTTGCTATATAATCGTACACATCATCCCTTATTGGAGTTGGAATCACCCACAGACAGCTTAGAGCAGAGTAAGGTAATGGCAAGTAAGACAGTACGCGCAATGCAGCTGCATAATAATTTATCACCATGAGATTGACACAAATGACATGGAAAACAGTGGAGTAGTGACCGTAATTAACATACGCTCGTCAGTTACATATAATGAATGATCTAAATATTTAAAATTTGTCTGAGAGGAGGCTTTTGGAAAGTTCACTAAATTTAGATTCATCATCATACAAAATTGTAAAATGTGGACTACAACAGAAAATTTACACACTCTAGGAAACAGATACAAATTTTGAAACATTTATAGTCGGCCAGCATAAACAATAAACCTCTCCCAAGTCGAAAGGTCATTGAGTCTATATAAATACTCGAAGATGAGAAGTGTCATCAACACAGTAACAAATTTATGATTGCTAGATCTAAACAATATTGAACAGAAAATCTTAGAATGCAACATAATTCGATCTTCATGTCCTTTTCGGCTCTGATCACCCATTTTAATCCTACCAAAACAGAATTGTCATAAATGAAATACAAAAGGCTAATGATTAAAACTGTATTCTATAGTGAGATGGAATAAAAACAATTTGGGCAAATCTGCGACAATGAACAAGATGGTTGAATCAGGAATATTTTCTCCAAATATAACAGCCCTAGTTTCTCCAATATCACTCAACATTACAGAAATCACATTAAACTTCCATTAGGATTAACGTCACCTAAAAGCAAAATAAGAACTTATCCAAAAAGAAAAATAAGAACAAACTTCTCCCGATTTTATGCCCACAGTTAGCATTCATGTAGTCTGCATCAACGCTTCCTTCATGCAGAAACTTTCCATTCATGTAGTCTGCATATGAATTCCTGTCCCAATCAATCCTCAATTAATATCATAGTTGGTTGAGTCATGAATAAGATCACTTTTACAAATGTTGTGCATAAACTCTGTATACATTAAAATTAATATGAATATGTATAAATGACAAATAAGAAATCCAAACGATAGATATAAATAAATCAGTGACTCAGGAGAAAGGGATTTGACGAAGAAAAAGGTGAACGAAATGTTTGCTACTTACCAATGTCATAACCAAAGAGAATATCACCAATTCCAACAGAGAAAGCAAGGCTGAAGATTCTTCCATGACAGAACATTTTTGAAAGCATACATTAAAGCCTCTTGTATGCCTTCTTCTATGGCATTGGCATGTTCATTTCCTAAAGTAGACACGATAGTAAATACAGAAGAATCAGTTTTTAAGAAGAAAACAAAAGATTAGTACATGTTTGGATAGTCATGAGGCTTAGAAACAGATAAATACAAAAGATTGAAATAAATAAAAAGAGTTAACTTTCTCATGATTAAAGAACAAATCATAATCTCGGCCACAATCTATACTCTTTCAATATACATCCTACAAACATAAAATGTTAAAACATAGAAGTCTGAAACAAATAATGATATGAATAATAAAATACAACAAAACAAAAACCTTACCTTTTACTAGAGTTGAACAAAATTACAATGCTTCAAACAGGGTTTACTGCCCCCACTATTACTTCAAAATGGCACCAACAAATCTCCTATGCATATGGGACCCATACAGTGGGAGAACGGTTTCTCCCGTGAGTGAAAAGCATAATATATGCATACACATATGAAGTTGCATTGGACACTGAGAAATATTTAATGCTTGAAGCAAACTTAGGTTTCCAAACCAGTCAGGTATGGGTGCAAGATTTGGAAGATCACACATTGTCAGCGATTTCAGGGAAGTCATATGTTGTAAACTCTCATGCAAAACTTCTATACTTTGGATCACCAATTCCTCAAGACAAGTGAGGTATTGAAAACTTTCAGATAGGTTGAACTTTTGGTACTTCACAATACTCAATCTCTTAAGAGAGTGCAGCCCTTGTAATACTTCATTTGTCAATGACTTGAGGTTTTCACATTCAGTAATATATATTTCTTGGACAGCACTAAGGTTAATGATTTCAGTTGGGAAGCTTTCAAGTGTGGAAAGCCTATAAATGTCAATTTTTTTTTAGAGAATTGAGATTTCTTAGCATCCCATCTGGAAAGCAAGTTAGTGCTTCATTGCCACTGAACATAAGGGATTCAAGATTAACGAGTTTTTGAATTGAACCTTAGTAAACCCGTGTTGCATTTTCCGCTTATACTCATATCAATGAGAGATGGAAGGCAAGGCAAGCCCAACAATTTAGGACACTCAGTAATTTGAAATTGACAAAGGTGTGGGAGCATGTTTTCTCTATCATCCCTTGATAAACTTATCAGGTTTGGAAGCGTGTCTAAAACCAGAAGTTCTAGACATAAGAAACCTCCGGCAACTTCATCATCGCACGACTCCTCGTCTAAGTATTTTACATGAATCATGTTAGATACTGTTAGACTCTTTAGGGATGGTAGCTTCCCCAAATGTGGAAGGTGTAAACAACTTTTGCAATCCACGAGTTGTAAAATAGTTAAATATTTTAGAGTAGGACTAGACATCCACTTTGGGAAACAGGAACCAGTATATCCTCTAACACCCAGACTTTGAAGTTGTTGAGTTTGAGGTTGAAGCACTTCAAGAATCTCCTCAACATTTTCCTGTAATTGTGACTCTTCATTTCTATCCCATGACAATTTCAAATTGTCCACGCACTTGCTTGACATATTAGCTTCTGTGGCATTTATTACACTTTTAACTCTCTCCAAGTGCTTAATGTAAAGGTCTCCTTGAAGGTTCATCTGTCCTAACTCTGCTAAAAGAAAACCTTTTTTCATGCCTACTACATATAGTGTTAAAGTTTTCAGGGATGCCAACATCCTTACATGCGGGGGCAAACTTGATAGTGAATAGCAGCCTCTCAAATATAGATGTTGTAGTGCTTTCAAGTGTACTAGACTATTAGGCAACTTTTGGAGATTTTGACAATAGTTTAACTTTAAAATCTGCAAATTCCACAACTCACATAAGGATTCTGGAAGAGTTTTGAAATCTCCATAAGAAAGATTCAAGTACCTTAGATATTTTAAACGACCAATTGAAGACGACAACTTTTTTTCCCTATTGAAGTCAAGCACTCGTAAATTATAACATTTCAATACATGAGGTGAAAGTTGGTCAACATTATGTATACATGTCTTTAACGATTCAACATTATGTAACCTGATTGGACCAATTTTTCCAAAAAAGTCCCTCCTACAAATTGAGAGATGGCGGATTCTTTCAGACATGCTAGGTACGCCACTATCATTTGTAATGTGACAAACCTCTTCTGTGATAGATTGAGCAAGATCATGAATAAGATCATGCATCTTGAAATATGAAATTTGTCCAAATTCATCTGTCTGAGTATCTTGAAAAAATGATCTACAGTATAATTCATTCCACACCTCATTACCAATATCCTCTGCTTCCAACATTCCATTGGATGGAGTAAATCCATTAGCCATCCAAAGCTCAATTACAAACTGCTTGCTTATAATTTCATCCTTGGGAAATAGTGCACAGAAGGCAAAACACTGTCTCAATTTTACTGGCAAATTCAAGTAACTTAATCTCAATGCAGGCATGACAGAATTCTCACCTTGGAAATTCCATAGCTTACTTTCCATGACATAGCGCCATTCCTTTTCTTCTCGTTTAAACCGCAATAAACTTCCCAGTGCTTTCGCTGCGAGAGGGACTCCCCTACACTTTTTTACTATCTCCTTCCCTATGACTGCAAGATCTGACCGTTCAGCCTCAGTTGGTCCAAATGCCCGTTGTTTAAACAATTCCCAACTATCAGTGTCAGATAGCATTGATAAATCATGAGAGGGCATCGTTCCCATGATTGCTGCAACTTTTGGAAGACGAGTGGTTACCAAAACCGAAGCACCCTTGCCTCCATAATCCAATACAGATCTCAATCTCTCCCAATTCTCTTGTCCATCGTCCCATACATCATCCAACACCAGCAAGTATCTTTTTCTTCGTAGCAAATCCAACAGTTTTCTTTGCAGCGGCTCTAGATCTAAATCCTTGGAAGCATGGCCGGATGCAGCTTCTATGATGGCTTTTGTCATTCTCTTCAAACTGAAATCTTCTGAAACGCATACCCAAATTCTTCGCTCAAAGTGGTTGACTACCTTCTCATGATTGAACACAAGTTGGGCAAGTGTTGTTTTTCCAAGTCCACCTAAACCGACAATTGGATAAACTGATAAATCCTCAAAACTAGAAGCATCATCAACCAAAAAGTCTACAATTTTATTCTTATCTTCATCTCTTCCATAAACTTGAGGTTGAGTAATAATTGAGGTGGTTTGTCTCCAGTCAAGAACTTCGCATCTCCTTTCTCTGACTATCTCAGTCAAATGAAACTTACTCCTTTCTTCAGCTATTCCATCCAATCTCTCCCTTATCCTCTTCATTTTCTTAGCAATTTTGTAACGGAAAGCAACATTCTTAGGATTTAAAGAGGATAAGCAAGAGCTTTGTACCTTGTGTGATTGTCCATACTTGAATCCTTTGTACTCCAGTTCTAGTGCTTTGGTGGCACACTCGTCCAAGATGTCATCGAGGATGTGAGCAGCATCTTTGAGCTTAAGCAGCCAATCCTTGATAGCTCTGTTTGAGAATTGCTTCTCCTCAGCATCTTCAAGTGTAGCCTTGATTGTAGTTAGCAAGCTGGAAAGACTTTTCAATTCACGATCGACACCTAGAAATAGGCCAAGCTCCTTCTGAATGAGTGTGCTCAAATTATCAAGGACAACTTCAATGACAGCCTCAGCCATGATTCAAGTGAATTCCAACTCACAGAATGTAAATGGTATAGAGTTTGTTTTGTTGAGAAATGAATATCAGAAACGAAGACTAACAAAGTGTAAGTGGAAGGAGATGTTATGGTTTGAGTTTGTGAAGTCAACAGGTGACCCACAGTGATTAATGCATCTTTGAAATTTTGCACAAAGTTGTTTAGGTCTCTATCTACTTTTTATTGTTATTTGATTGAAATTTCTTGGAAACGACTACAAGGAATTTACATGTTAGAAAATTATAATAAGGTTGAAACTTCACTGATATAACAAGCTTGAATTTTCTTTCAAATTATTTGAATCAAGAATGTGTTGGTTGATTTCATACCCACGTAGGAAAGAATTTAATTTGTATGCATCAATGTAAAATTATTTTACACATGCATCCAATCATACGTTGCCACATCATTTAATGAATATAACCAGTCATATGTTTTCAAACACATTACAAGACGTGGCAACAAATGATTGTATGCATGCGTAAAATAATTTTACGCCGTCAATGCATATAAATAAAATTTCACAGGAAAACAAAGTCAGCAGTTCCATATTTTGCTGTACGAAAATAGGGTGAACTATTTGCTTGTGTTGATGAGTAAGCGAGTACGGAAGTAGGAGCATGGTTGTTTTAGAAGCAAGGAATGATTCTTTCGAGTCTTAAATTCACATTCATTCATTACAGTATCACTTGTATTTATATCAGTACATAAGCTATTTAGTTGTGTTGGTGAGTGCGCTGTGAAGGAATCATTGTACTTGCGTTTATTACTGGGTTGAAAAACAAATATTTCTGGGCATAACTATCAGTATTTCTGGGTATAAAAAATGTTTGTCAATGTTTTATCAAAAACTATAATGTGTGTCAATGTCAGTCAAACACTTTTTCAAGCCATAAAAATTAGAAAAATGTTATCACATTCTCACGCACAAATTTTACATTAAGACTCGCACCAATTTTATATTAAAATTGGAACTCCCTTTGAGTTATGGTTAATGAGTATCATGTATATTTGAACACTTAGAAAACTCAGTAAACTCAATGTTTATATACTGATAGACAAAGGAGCGTTGGGAGGGAACAGGTCCGGGTTTAACAAGTCGGTTTTGTTTGATTTTTCGGGGGAAAATAAACCTTAAATCCGATACAGTATCACAAGTATTTATGTTATTGCATAAGCTCCAATACATCAGGACCTAAACTTGATTCCACATTTTTTAAAAGTATAAGACTGGCCTTTACTCTTTCTAATAACACGCCCTCTACAGGATTTATACAGAGTATATGATACAGATTGAGAATAGGCTGCATAGTCTCTCCATTGCCACCACCCTAGCATGCTATCTTTCTCACTACACAAATGAAGCTGAAATGTTAGTGAAAGATATCTATGAGGCAGCAGCTAAGGCTTTGTTTGCGAGTTTGGAGGGGAAGGGAGGGGAAGGCTTGGGAAAAAAGGAATGAGCAAGTGGAAAAAATAGAGGAAAATGGGAGGTGAGGGCTTTGGGGGGTTAACTTTTCTTCATAATACAAAACCCTCCTCATTTGGAGGAACTAAAAAATTGTATTGGGGGAGGGTTTTGGGGGGTTTTGGAGAGTTAATAAGAATTATTCAAATTTAATCTATGTTGTTATAATATTCTTAAAATTAAAAATAAAGTAATCATATGCATTAATTTATCATTCTTTAAAAAACTACTCTTTTAATTTTTTTTTGAAAGATTTCTCTATTTCTCCACATATTTTGCACCCGTCAAAGCCTTTCCTTTCCTTTCCCTTCAAACTCCCAAACAAAGCCTAAGAGACTACGTATCTTGATTCATCATTTCATCATTATCTATGAAACGCTCAATCAGCTCCTTCTCTTGCA